>VOFG01001021.1_pt1 | contig 99516 bp, 156 predicted proteins | sample 5384171 | NCBI WGS metagenome assembly VOFG01 (sample SAMN12384726, study PRJNA508395) | human gut metagenome | isolation source: healthy gut F | host: Homo sapiens
ATTCAGAAACGCCTCCAGCTTACTCTGAGCCGGTTACTTCAATGACCAGGCTCTCTGCTCCGACGTCCACGATCTTGGCACGGAACACGTTTGCAACAGCAATAATGCCTTCCGTTCCTTGGCATTGGCCCTACCTTGATCAGCGCCAGTTCGCGGAATACGCTGGAATCCGGCTCCAGCTCACGGATATCCCGGACATCCACAAGCTTACCGACCTGCTTTTCAATCTGATCGAGATATCATCATCTCCGCTGGCTACAATGGTAATCCGGGTAAAACGCGGATCAGCCGTTACGCCTGCAGTAATGCTTTCAATATTGTAACCCCGTCTGGAAAAACAGCCCGGAAATCCGACTTAATACGCCGGAGGTATTGTCAACAATTAGCTGAAATGCCTTCTTATGCATCGCTTCGTTTCCTCCCTGTACAGCACCCGGCTCCTTCTGCCGGGCTGCCTGATCACCCTATGCGTTTTATTTTAGCAATGTTCGCATAGCATGTCAACGTATGAGTTTCCGGCATATCATTCATAACCGGAAGTTATGGCTTTTTATTTTACGCAAAATCTGTGTTATAACGCAGGATCGCCTGATATCGAAATCCCGCCAAACCGTCTGCAGAATGTAATGTCCTCACTGCACCTGCAACAGCTTTTCCCCATTCAGTTTTCCTGATCATGGCATTTCTGCAGCGCCACAGTTCCGGTGCGGGCAACTTCCACGATGCTGATGGAATTGAGCATCTTTAAGAATAACTGCACGCGGTCCGGCACGTCGCAGATTTGGATCATCATCTGATATTTGCTCATATCTACGATCTGCGCCTTTAAAATGTTGCAGATTTCCATAATATCCCTGCGATTGTTCCGGTTATATTTTACCTTCACCAGCATCAGCTCCCTGCTGATGCTGGCCGGCTCGTCGAAGGTCTTTACTTTAATGATATCCAATTTCTTATTTAACTGCTTTTCGATTTGCTCTAATGTGTGGTTATCGCCGCTGGATACGATCGTCATGCAGGAAACACTCGGATCGTCTGTCTCTCCAACCACCAGACTGTCAATGTTAAACGCTCTTCTGGAAAACAGCCCCGCAACCTTGCAGAGAACACCGGAGCGGTTTTCCACCAGTACAGAATATATCTTCTTCATCGGTTTGTTCCTCCCTCCGTTATTTTACCGTATCCATCGGATTGATGACGCATTCCATCAAAACAGCATCCTCATCCTTCAAAAAGGCGTCAATTGCCTCGTCCATCTTGTCCCCTCCAGACGGATAAAGTCCATGCCGTAGGCCTGTGCCAGCTTTTTCCAGATCAGGACCGCCGCCGAGCTCTACGACAGAGTAACGTCCCTTGTAAGTATTCTGCTGGTACTCCCTTACCATACCAAGATAATGATTTGCAATTACCACAATTTTCACCGAACCTGATACTGACGCATCGTCGCAAATTCCATCATGGACATCTGGAACGAACCATCACCGCAGACTGCAACGACCTGTCTGCCCGGTGCGCCAGCTTTGCGCCCATCGCCGCAGGAATGGAATAGCCCATCGTTCCCATACCGCCGGAGGTCAAAAAAGCTGCCTTCACGGATCTTGCAGTTTCTGCATGACCAGATCTGGTTCTGTCCACGTCTGCCACATAAACTGCGTCTTGCTCCATTTTATCGGAAAGCCTGCGCACGAACTCCGCCGGATCGACAAAGGCAGGATCGGGCTTTCTCGTATCTGCCATCGTCTTTTCATATTCCTGCAGGCAGACTACCCATTCGCTGTAATCCCCGTCTAACTCCTGTTCAAGCATATCGGAAAAAAATGTGTTTTGCATCGCCGACCAGCGGGATCGTCGGGCCTGCGTTTTTCCGATTTCCGCAGGATCGACATCCATATGGACGAGCACCTTATTTTTCGTGATGATTTCCGGCTGGTTGACCGCACGATCCGCCACTCTCGCGCCGACCATAATTATCATGTCCGCCTCGTTCATTGCGCGGTTTGCGCACGGTGCGCCGTTGTTGCCGACCATACCGAAATACAACGGGTCTTCTGTCTGCATCGCGCCGATGCCCATCATAGTTGTTACAACCGGAATTTTGTGACGGTGGGAAAATTCCTGTAAAGCTTCTGCGCATCGCCAAGCAGCACGCCGCCGCCTGCGCAGATGACCGGACGCTTTGGCCTTTTCCAGCTCGGCAATTACCTTTTTGATCTGCACGATATGTCCTTTTTACAGTCGGTTTATAGGTGCGCATGCTCACGCTGTCCGGATATTTGAATTTGCGTACCGGCGCATTCTGCACATCGATCGGAACGTCGATCAGGACAGGACCTTTTCTGCCGGTATTTGCAATATAAAACGCTTCTTTAAAAATTTGCGGAATGTCCTCTGCATTTTTGACCAGATAGCTGTATTTGACAAAGGATTCCGCCGCTCCAGTGATATCCGCCTCCTGAACACGTCGCTGCCGATCAGCTCGCTGTTGACCTGTCCGGTAATGCATACAAGCGGAATGCTGTCTGCAAATGCTGTTGCGATACCAGTAATCAGGTTTGTCGCACCGGGGACCGCTCGTTACCGCGCATACGCCCACCTTGCCGGTCACGCGAGCCAGACCGCTGGCTGCATGCGCCGCATTCTGCTCCGTCCGGATCAGAACAGATTTGATATCCGTATCCAACAGGCTGTCATAAAACGGACAGATCGCAACCCCCGGATATCCAAATACCATTTCTACGCCTTCATTTTCAAGGCATTTTACCATTGCCTGAGCACCATTCATGCTGCATCTCCTCCTCGCCGCCACCCTGTCAGCGTTTTGTGCGATTTATCGCACCTCTGTATTTTCAGCTTAATTTTATCGTCTAAAACTATCGTTTTACCGTTTAAACTTCCCGAAAAACTCCGCTAACGGCCCACAACTGCTCCCCAGATCACGGATCGCGCTGTTTAAGCTTTCGATGTCCATCCGGTTTAACTTCTCCGTTGCCTGGCTTAACGCCCTCGCTGCTCTGCCAAACCAGACCGTTTTCATCAAACAGCGTCTGAATATCCGTCAGCGTCTCCTGCGCCGTCTGTAGCGTGTCTGTCGCTTCCACCAGCGTCTCCTGTCCCTGACTGATAATCTGCAGCATCGGCGGGACAATAAGCAGAAAACTGCGATGACCGCCGCTGCCAGAACACAGCCTGCCGCCGCCAAAATTCTCGTCACGAAAAGCTGCTTTTTAACGAAGCCGTCTGCTGTCTGTTCTGCTCTGTCAGCACTTCCAGCAAACTGATCACATCTCTGGATTTTTCTTCCATCTGATCTTCCCCTATTGAAATTTTTCAAAGCAGCGCTGATCTCACTCCTGCATTCCGACCAGGCGCTTTGCAAGCCGGACGGCGTCCGCCGCATCCCGAGAATAGCCATCTGCATGGATTTCATCTGCATAATCCTGCGTAATTACTGCGCCGCCGATCATGATTTTTGCCGTTACACCCTTTTCTTTCGCATATTCAACGACATTTCTCATTTCCTGCATCGTCGTCGTCATCAGGGCGGAAAGTGCGATAATCTGCGCGTTGTGCTCAATTGCGGCTTCTATGATTTCCTCTTTCGGAACGTCCTTTCCGAGGTCGATAACCTGAAAGCCGTAGTTTTTTCAGCATCAGCGCAACGAGGTTCTTGCCGATATCGTGGATATCCCCCGCCACCGTCGCAATGACAACTACCGGCATCTTTTTCCGAAGTCTGATCCTGCAAAAGCAGCGGCTCCAAAATACCGATGCACAGCTTCATCGTCTCCGCACTCGCAATCAGCTGCGGCAGGAAATATTTTCCTTATCGAACAGCTCACCGACCTCGTTGATCGCCGGAAGCAGCTGTCCGTGCAAAAAAGCTCCTGTGGGAATTGCCAGCCTCAGCGCTTTTTTCGTCAAATCCTCTGCGGTTTTGCGTTTTCCTTTTTAACACCGCCTCACGCACCCGCTCTGCCGCCTGCTGCTGTGGTGTTTTGCACCCGCTGCTTTCTGCCGGGCCGCGCCGTCTTGGACTTCCGTACTTCCCGGCTGGTCTGCCGTCACAGTGCTGCCTTCAGATGCCTGCAGGATTTGCCGAAGCAGCGCTTCCTTTTTGGCATCCGCCTCTTCCCGACGTTCCTTTGCCTGACCGGAAAATTCGATATAACGGATATCACTGTCTTCTTTGTTTAACAAAAGATCCGACGCAAATGCAGCGCCGACCAAAATATCCTGGCTCGATTTGCAATCGCCATCGTCAGTCCGGACGCGATCGCCATCGTCAGAAACGCACTGTTAACGCAGCTTCTTTCCGGCAGGCCGAACGAAATATTCGAAAGTCCGCAAGTCGTTGCCAGACCGTTTCTATGGCAATACCGGATCGTTTCCAACGTTTCCAACGCCGCCTGTTTGTTCGCGCCCGACCGTCGCCACCAGACCGTCCACAATAATATCCGTCTTTTTTCATGCCCAATTCCAGCGCGCGCGCCACAATTTTTTCGATGATGGAAATCTTCTCATTCAAATTTTTGGGCAATCCCTCGTCCGACAGCGGCAAAGGACAAACATCGCGCCGTATTTTTTGCCAACGGCAGCAGCTTTTCGAATTTTTCGGATTCCAACGAAATCGAATTGATCAGTGCGCGGCCCGGATAACGCCGAAGCGCTTCCTCCTGCACGTCCACATGGCTGGAATCGATGGACAGCGGCAGCTTCGTCACACCCGCCACCTCTTCCAGCGCCTGCAGCATCATCGCCTTTTCGTCGATTCCGCTCATGCCCATGTTGACATCCAGAATCGACGCACCGCGTTCTTCCTGCTCCTGTGCAAACTGCGTTACAAGTTCAAAGCTGCCCTCGCGCAGCTCCTGCTGCAGCTTCTTTTTACCGGTAGGATTGATTCGTTCGCCAACGATCAGAAACGGTCCGTCCAGGTCAAAGGTCAGGGACGCGCGTTCCGAAGTCAGTGCTCTCTGCGTCGGGTTTCCATGCACCGAACCGGTCTTCCTGCCAGCCGGTGGGTCATTTTGCGGATATGCTCCGGCGTCGTGCCGCAGCAGCCGCCCAAAATCTGCGCCCCTGCGTCCAGCAAAGCTCCATATCTGCGCCGAATTCCTCCGGTCCCCATATCGTAAACGGTTTGCCCTTTTTCATCCAAAGACGGAAGTCCTGCGTTTGGCTTTGCGATGATGGGGATATCCGTCACCTTCGCCATCCTGCGGATGACCTCTGCCATCTGATCCGGTCCGGTTGAACAGTTTGCACCGACCGCGTCTGCGCCCAGGCTCGACAAAACGATCGCCGCCGTCGCCGCATCCGTCCCGAACAGGCTTCTTCCGTCCGATTCAAACGTCATCGTCACCATGACCGGAATGTCCGGACACGTCTCTTTTGCCGCAATGAGCGCCGCCCTCGATTCCTGCAGGCTCATCATCGTTTCCACCACGAGCAGGTCTGCTCCTGCTTCTGTAATATACCGGATCTGTTCTTTATAAACGTCGATCAGTTCTTCAAAATCCAGCGGGCCCATCGGCTTTAGCTGCTGCCCTGTCATCGTCAGATCGCCTGCTACCAGCGCCTTCCCATCTGCAGCCCTTTTGGAGATTTCGACTAATTTGTGATTCAGTTCTTCTATCCGGTCCTCCAGATCGAATTCCTTTAATTTGATCCGGTTTGCCGTAAAGGTCGGGGCATACAGAATATTCGTCCCTGCCTCCAGATATGCTTTCTGAAGTCCGCTCATAATCTCTTCATGCTCTGTAATCCATAGCTCCGGGCACACCCCGACAGGCATTCCCTGCCTCTGAAGATTCGAGCCGGTTGCCCCGTCCAGAAAAAAGCAGACCACTTTGTGCCAGCCTGCGAAATTCTTCTTTGTCATTGCTCCTCATTTCTGCACTTTTCCTCTGTGCATTGAAAAAGTTTATACTATTCTAGCACGATTTTCCGGAAAAGAAAAGACGAACTGTTTTCACTTGTCACAAAATCCAAAATGCGGTATCCTATAGAGGTCAAAACAGCCTGCAGACAGAACGCAGAACGCGGGATTGCTGCGGCATTCTTACTTCAAAAATGAAAAGGAGCGCTTATGTACTGTACAAGAAACGTATCCGACTCTGTCGTATGGGTCGGCGCAAGCGACCGTCGCCTTGCTTTATTTGAAAACCTTTTTCCTATTCCGCGCGGTGTTTCCTATAACTCTTATCTGATCCTTGATGAAAAAACCGCCCTGCTGGACACAACGGATGCTTCCGTCACCAGACAGTATCTGGAAAATGTCAGCCACAGCTTAAACGGCAAACCGTTAGATTATCTGATCATCAACCATATGGAGCCCGATCACTGCGCCAATATTGCAGAGCTTCTGCTGCGTTATCCGCACCTGACCCTTGTGGGCAACGCCAAAACCTTCGCCTTTGCCAGCCAGTTCTACGACCTCGACTTAACCGGACGTACCCTGACTGTCAAGGAGGGCGACACCCTTTGCCTCGGCTCCCATACCCTGCACTTCTTCCTCGCACCGATGGTGCACTGGCCGGAAGTCATGGTTACTTATGAAGAGACCGAACAGATCCTGTTTTCCGCAGATGCGTTCGGCAGCTTCGGCGCATTAAACGGCCATCTGTTTGCAGATGAAGTAAACTTCGACCGCGACTGGCTCGATGATGCCAGACGTTACTACTGCAATATCGTCGGCAAATACGGAATACAGGTACAGGCAGCACTCAAAAAAGCTCTCTGCCCTTTCCATCCGCACGATCTGCCCGCTGCACGGTCCCGTATGGAGAGAAAACCTGGAATACCTGCTGAGCAAATATGACCTTTGGAGCAGATATGTTCCCGAAGACAACTCTGTTGCGATTTTCTATGCCTCCATGTACGGTGACACCGAAAATGCAGCCAACATCCTCGCAGCCGGACTTGCAGAGGGCGGCATAAAAATATCGCGCTCTACGATGTTTCCGTTACCGACGTCTCTGTCCTGATCGCGGAAGCGTTCCGCTGCAGCCATCTTGTTTTGCAGCGCCTACCTACAACAACGGCGTTTACCCTGCTATGTACAACTTCCTTCACGATATGGGCGCACTGAGCCTGCAGAACCGCACCATCGGTCTGATTGAAAAACAACCTGGGGTCCTGTCAGCGCAAAGCAGATGCAGCAGCTGTTTTCTGAAATGAAGCAAATGAACGTCCTGGAGCCTGTCGTTACCGTAAAATCCTCTGTCAAGGAAGATTCCCTTGCCGCCTTATGCGCCCTCAAAGACCGCATTCTGGCGTCTTGTACGAGATGATGCGCGCAAAAAACAGCGTTGGCTTCTTTGTCCCTGCTGCTTACCCTTTCCCTTTCCGGCTGCGGAAGCGATTCTACCCTGACCGATTACACCAGCCAGATGAATACGTTTTATGATGCGTTTTCTTCCGGAACGCTGGCACTCGAGCAGATCGATCCGTCTTCCGAAACTGCACAGGAGGAGCTGCTTTCCGGTCTGGATGAACTGACCGCCCTGACAGACAGCCTCGCGGACATCTCCGTTCCGGAAGCGCTATGCCGACGCCGGAATCGACGAGCTGGCTGCCCAGGCGGCGGAACACATGCAGGAAGCGGACAGCCTGTACCACGAAGCCTGCAGCGCAGAGACTTTCGACCAGGAACGCGCCAGCGCCGCACAGGAACATTATCAGCGCGCAATGAAACGAATCCATTACATCGGCATCATGCTGCAGGGCAGGACGCCGGACGATGAAGAGATTACCATCATTCACGAAACAACCGACTGGACGGGCGGAGATTTGCCGGATACCAGCGACGGAACGGCAGAATAAACGGTCGTGTTTTCCCATAGAGCATATTCTACGCCGCATGGTTTACCGACTGCAGTGTAGCAAATGTAAGATCGATTTTTCTACAACAAAAAGCCGCTGTAGTTTCTACATCTTTCAGAGTCAGTTTTAAACTCCGACCCGGAAAGCATGTAGAAACTACAGCGGTTTTCTATTTTTTATCTCATCCTTATTGCATACAGCATCGGTTCACAGCTTTCTGCTGCCAGCGTTGGGCATTCCGAACACCCACACCTGCCAGCATCCGGCCTCAGAATTTCTCGTACTGATCCACATCCACTACAAAGACGGTACATCCGCCGACCTGCATATCGATGAGGATCATCGAGTTTGCGCCAGGGCCAAGACTTCCGGTCGACATAGAGGGCATCGTATATTTGACGGACTGACGCGCACCTGCGCATTCCTTTAAAATCCTGAGCGCGCCGGGAACCTGTTCATCCTCCGTACCGATGACCAGCGTGACGTTCTTGTTTTTCAAAAAGCCACCGGTGGTAGAGAGCTTGGTTACCCAGTATTTTTCCTTGTTCAGCTCTTCTACGGTTTCATCCACATCTTCCGAATGCAGCATGGCAAATATCATTTTCATAACAGATTCCTCCTGTCCGCGATGGGTTGCAGTTTTTTTCTATTATTATATACAGACTGCTGAAAAAAGCAATCTCAAAGCGTCTTCTTCATGTAATAATGTGTATGTCCCTTTGGTGCATTGGTAAGCGTACCGAATATTTCATAGCCCTGCTTTTCATAAAAAGCCTGGTGCCTGAAAATCAAACGTATCCAGCTGTGCCATATAACAGCCTGCTGCTTTCGCTTCTTCTTCTACTTCTTTTAACAGTCTGGCAGCAATGCCCTGTCCCCGGTAATTCTCCGCCACCCATACAGACTCAATCGAAAGGATGTTCCAGAGGATACTGCATGCCAGTACACCGCCGACCAGTTCGTTTTTTTCACTATAGGCGCAGCGGCAGAATTTAACAAAGGCTCCTCTTGTCTGCAGGGGAACCTTCCGTAAATTATATGCAACCAGCTGATCGTCTAATTCTTCTTCGTCTGCAACGGACGGAGCATCAAACCGGAAGCGATTATTCATGACATGCCTCGCATTTGCAGCCAGGGCCTTTTTCGAGCATTTCCTTTTTTTGCAGTATGCCATCCGAGGCAGGCACATTTTACACGCGCAGGCATATGCGCCACATCCGCCAGAATCGAGGATTCCTCCAGCTCTTCCATTTCCTCCTCCGAAGCCTTGCCCTGAATCATGCGCAGGAAAATATCTGCCAGGCGCAGTGCTTCATCCTTGGATTTGCCGATAATCAGATCGAGCATCATATCTGCGGATGCCTGGGACACCGCACAGCCGTCTCCCTGAAATGCGCCGTCTACGATCTTGTCATCTTCTACCTTTAACAGCAGGACGATGTCATCCCCACAGCTGGGATTTACACCCTCCAGTGCCATATTTGCGCCCTCCAGGGTGTGTTTATGATAAGGGTGTACATTATGCTCTGTCAGACTCTCATTGTAAAAGGTCTTACTCTCCATACCCCATTCTCCTTCTCAGTGTTTTGAGGCTCTGCGTAAAGCGCAGAACTTCTTCTTCCGTATTATAAAAAGCGAGGCTCGCACGCGTCGTGGACGGTGTTTTTAAATACGCCAGCAACGGCTGTGCGCAGTGATGTCCCGCGCGGACAGCGATTTTGTCAGAATCCAGAATCGCAGCCACGTCATGGGGATGCACATCCTGAACCGTAAACGACAAAATACCATGATGGTCCTCTGGACGGTCGGAGCCAATGATATGCACATACGGATTCTTCTTCATCTCTTCCATTGCCAGGGCTGTCAGCTCATCCTCACGCTTTGTGATCTCATCAAAGCCAATTCCTTCGATATAACGGATCGCTTCGCCCAGCGCATACGCGCCTGCAGCGTTGACGGTTCCCGCCTCGAATTTATGCGGCACCTCAGCATAGGTTGCACCGGTTCGGGTCACATATTCGATCATTTCACCGCCGGTCAGGAAAGGAGGCATTTTTCCAGCCACTCCAGCTTGCCGTACAACGCGCCGATTCCCATCGGGCCAGCATCTTATGTCCGGAAAAGGACAAAAAATCCACATCCAGCTCCGACACATTGACCGGCATATGCGGCACACTCTGCGCGCCGTCCGCCACCAGTACGATGCCCTTTTTGTGACAGAGACTGGCTATGCCTTTGATATCGTTGACACAGCCTAACACGTTGGACATCTGGGTAATTGCCATAATTCTCGTCTTTTTCCGTCAGGACAGCTGCCACGTCTTCCAGCGTGATTTTGCCGTCTTTGGAGCATTCCACGAACTTTAACTGCGCTCCGGCACGTTTTGCCGCATGCTGCCAGGGCAGCAGATTGCTGTGATGCTCCATAATGCTGACTACCACTTCATCTCCGGGTTTCAGCAGCAGGCTCCCCAGACTGTAAGCGACCAGATTCAGGCTTTCCGTTGCATTTCTGGTAAAATGATCTCTTCCGGACGAGCTGCACCAATAAAGTGCTGTACCGTTTTACGGGCATCTTCATAACATTTCGTCGCATTCTCACTCAGCTCATATAAGCCGCGCAGCGGATTCGCATTATGGCATTCATAAAACTCCCGCTCTGCCCGCAGCACGCAGGCAGGCTTCTGGGAAGTCGCCGCACTGTCCAGATAGGTCAGATCCGGATTTGCCAGAAGCAGTGGAAAATCTTCACGAATTTTTTTTCACATTCATCAGCTGCATCTCCTCCCAGATAAGCTTTTACCAGTTTCTGCGCAGTTTCATCCGGAATCTTCTGGCATACCGCTTCGATTCTCGCATCCGCCATCAGTGCATATGCCTGTTCCTCCGAAATCCCCGCGCGCCTGCATATAAAACAGCGTCTCTTCATCCAGCTGTCCGATCGATGCGCCATGGCTGCCCTTGACATCCTCTTCCGCACAGAGAATCAGCGGAATGGTCTGATTTACCACATCGTCGCCCATCAGCAGCACATCTTCTTTTCTGCTCCGACAGATTCTGCTGAGCCGTGCTGAAAGTCGATCGTTCCGCGGAACAATTTCGAAGACGCATCCTTCAATACGCCGGACGCATTGATCTCGCTGTTTGTACGTTTTCCCTCATGCAACGCCACATAGTTCATGTCCAGACGCTGATCGTCCTGTAACAGATAACCGATATCGGACTGCAGGGAGCTTTCATTTCCGAGAAGCTCTGTCTGGCATCCCTGATAAATCTTTCCGCCGCCCAGGAAAATGTGCACCATTTCAATGCGTCCCTGATCCTCGCAGATGCTTCCGACATCATTTAAAACACGAAACCCTTTTGCCGAGGCAATCGATCTGAACGAGACGCAGCAGTGCGCCTTTTCCGACCTTTGCGCGGGTCCTCACGCTGCAAAGTCCCTCTGCATCTGCATCGGATGCATAATCCATCACAACGGTCATCTCGCTGTTTTCTTCTGCAATCAGATCGATCAGATCCAGACTTGCAGTCTGATCCTTACAGACAAAGCCAAGACGCAGCGCAGCTGCCTCTTTTATGCCTGCAGGCATCCGGTAAGCTTTGCCGCAAAGCCTGACTGCTCTGCCAACTTGTCCATGTCCGGTCCCATACCGGTTTTGATCGGTTCCAGTGTGCTTGCTTCTACCGCAAACGTTTCCGGAATTTTTTCTTTTCCAAAGCCTGTCTGTCTGCTTTTACCTGCTTTACTTCCGTTTCATTCATCCGAAGCCAGTTCCAGGTCTTTGCAGGCAGGAAATTTATTTTCATATCCATGTTGATTCCTACTTCCTCTCATTTCGCTGCAGATTCGTTTTTCCTGCAGCCTTACCCGATGCTGCCTTTCATTTCCAGACGGATCAGATTGTTCATCTCGACCGCATATTCCAGCGGAAGCTCTTTTCGAAACATTATCCGCAAAGCCGCTGACGATCATCGCTCTGGCATCTTCCTCGGAAAGTCCTCTGGACATCAGATAAAGACTGCTTCGTCGCTGATCTTGCCGATCTGCGCCTCATGTCCGATATCCGCATCCTTTGTCCGATATCCATTGCCGGAATCGTATCCGATCTGGAACGGTCATCCAGCATCAGGGACTCGCAGGAAACGGAGCTCTTGCTGTGCTTTGCCTGCTTTGTAACTACAACGCTGCTGCGGAACGTGCTCACGCCGCCGTCCTTTGAGATTGATCTCGTATTCATATAGGAAGAAGTGTTCGAGCGCTGTGTACGACCTTCGCGCCGGTGTCCAGGTTCTGACCTTTTCCTGCAAAGGTAATGCCGGTAAATTCACTTCTCGCGCCTTCGCCAGCCAATAAGCTCGTCGGGTACAGATAGGAAACATGGAACCAAAAACCGGATACCCATTCAATCGTGCCGCCCTCTTCTACCTTTGCCCGCTTGGTATTTAAGTTATACATGTTCTTCGACCAGTTCTCGATTGTCGAATAACGCAGCTTCGCATTTTTGCCGACATACAGCTCCACACAGCCCGCATGAAGGTTTGCAACACTGTATTTCGGTGCGGAACAGCCTTCGATAAAGTGCAGATACGCGCCCTCTTCAACAATGATCAGTGTATGCTCAAACTGTCCTGCACCGGGCGCATTCAGTCTGAAATAGGACTGCAGTGGAATCTCCACATGCACACCTGCCGGAACATATACGAACGAACCGCCGGACCAGACCGCGCCGTGCAGTGCCGCAAACTTATGGTCTCTGGGCGGAACCAGCTTCATGAAATGGCTGTGCACCAGATCGGCATATTCTCCGGTCAGCGCGCTTTCCATATCCGTGTATACAACGCCCTGTGCTGCAACCTCTTCGCGCACGTTGTGATAAACCAGCTCAGAATCGTACTGTGCGCCGACGCCCGCCAGGGAAGTACGCTCTGCATCCGGGATGCCCAGTGCTTCAAACGTATTTTTTGATATCGGTCAACCTCGGACCATTTCGCACTCATCTGCGTGTTGGGGCGTACATAGGTTACAATCTCGTCCATATTTAAGTCTTCGATGGACGGGCCCCAATCCGGCATCGTCATTTCATTATATACTTTCAGGGCTTCCTGACGAAATTCGCGCATCCAGTCCGGATCGTGTTTTTCTTTCGAAATCTGATCCACGATTTCCGGTGTCAGTCCCTCTTTGACCCGATATACATCTTTCTCTTCGTTTCGATGTCATAGATGCTTCTGTTGACATCCTCCACATAAGTCTTTTCTTTCATGGGATTCTCCTTCTTGGACGCTTCTTATTCCTGATGTCCGATATATTTTTTCAAAACCGTTTTCGTTAATATCCTCCACAAGGCTGCTATCGCCGGACAGAATCATCTTTCCGTCTGCCAGCACATGCGTCACATCCACATGCAAGGATTCCAGAATTCTCGTGCTGTGTGTAATTACCAGCAGAGCCCTGCTGATTCTTCTGGAACTCTTCGATTCCTTGGATACGGTGCGGACTGCATCGACGTCCAGACCGGAATCGGTTTCATCCAGAATCGCCAGATCCGGTTTTAACATCAGAAGCTGCAAAATCTCCGCCTTTTTTCTTTTCACCACCGGAGAAGCCAACATTTAAATCACGGTCTGCATAGGAATGATCCATCTGCAGTACGTCCATTGCTTTCTTTAATTCTTTGCGGAACTCCCACGGACGGATTCTCTGTCCGGTGCGCTGTTCCAACGCATTTCCAAAAAGTTCCCGAGGGTAATACCAACCTCCAGCGGGTTCTGGAACGATAAAACAGACCAGCCTTCGCACGCTTGTCTGTGGATTCCTCTGTAATATCCTGTCCCTTGAACCAGATCTGACCGTTTGTCAGCTGATATCTGGGGCTTCCCATCAGCGCATAACCCAGTGTGGATTTACCGGCACCGTTTGGGCCCATCAGGACATGTGTTTCTCCTCTGTTTATCTCAAGGTCAATGCCGTGAAGGATCTCTGTGTCCTCTACGTTGACTACTAAATTTTTACCTGCAGCAGCTGTTCTGACATAACTTCCTCCGTCCTTCACAGGTCTTGTCTCTGTTTTTCGTCCCTGCGACTGTCTTCCTCCTGTTTAACTCCTACTAACTTGGTAGGGTTTGCTGTAGATTATCATAATGGAATCTTTCCCAAAATGCAAGTATTAAATCCTACAAAATTACAGGGATATCGGGCAACGGTTTGGCATTCCAGACAAAAAGGTCGGGAAATGCGCCCACAGACAGTCTGTGAGACATTTCCCGACCTTGCTTTTAATACTTTTTTATAGATAGGAATTCTTTACCGCGTTCGTAAAATCCTACTCTGCGCGCACCCCTTCTTTGTTCAGATCTGCGATAAACATAGCATCCCCAAAGGAGAAAATCTGTATTTCTCCTTGACCGCCTCTTCATACGCCTTCAACACATGGTCTCTTCCGGCAAATGCGGATACGAGCATCACCAGTGTCGATTCCGGCAGATGGAAGTTTGTAATCAGCCCGTCCATCACCTTGAACTTGTAGCCCGGATAGATAAAGATATCCGTGTTGCCGCTGCAGGCTTTCATATGTCCGTCCGCTTCCGCAGCGCTCTCTACAGTACGGCAGCTCGTCGTACCGACACAAATCACACGGTTTCCGACTGCTTTGGCACGGTTGATTTTATCCGCCGCTTCCTGGGTCACCTGATAAAATTCTGTGTGCATATGGTGTTCCAGCACGTTGTCGACCTTGACCGGACGGAATGTGCCAAGTCCCACATGCAGCGTGACATAGGCAATATCCACACCCATCGCTTCTACCTGGGCAAGCAGTTCCTTTGTAAAATGCAGTCCTGCTGGCGCAGCTGCAGAGCCTTCAAATTTTGCATATACCGTCTGATAACGGTTTTTGTCCTGAAGCTTATGGGTAATATAGGGAGGCAGCGGCATTTCACCGAGGGAATCCAGCACCTCTTCCCAGATCCCATCATAAAAAAACTTCACCAGGCGATTTCCATCTTCCTCCACATCCAGAATTTCTGCACGCAGACGTCCGTCGCCAAAGACGACCTTTGCACCGGGGCGCAGCTTTTGCCGGGCTTTACGAGGGTTTCCCAGACATCGTTTTCCATCCGCTTTAACAGCAGGATTTCTACAGCAGCTCCCGTATCCTCTTTTGCACCAAGCAGACGCGCCGGAATAACCTTCGTGTTGTTTAAAACCAGACAGTCGCCCGGTTTTAAGAACGAACAGATCTCTTTAAAAATATGATGCGAGGTCGCCCCCGTCTGTCTGTCCATAACAAGCAAACGGGATGCGCTCCGATCCTCCAGCGGATCCTGTGCGATCAGCTCCTTCGGGAGGTCAAAATAATAATCCGAAGTTTTTAAGCCTTCCATTTCCATTACAGGCACGCTTTCTCCAAAAATGCAACATAGCCGCATTTTGTCTCATAAATATCTGCCTTGCTGGTAGCTTCCCACGGTGCATGCATGGAAAGAACTGCAACACCGCAGTCGATTACGTTCATGCCGTACAAAGCAAGAATGTAAGCAATTGTTCCGCCGCCGCCGACATCGATCTTGCCAAGCTCAGCGGTCTGAATGCAACGCCGGACTCCTCCATGATCGCACGGATATGTGCAACATATTCTGCGTTTGCATCATTGGAGCCGGATTTTCCGCGGACCTGTAAATTTATTGAACACCATGCCGCGTCCGAAGAACGCTGCGTTTTTCTTTTCAAAAGCAGACGCATAAGAGGGATCAAATGCTGCGCTTACATCAGAAGAAAGCATATCAGAGGCTGCCAGACATCTTCTGACATTTAATTCGCTGTATTCGCCGACCAGGTTCAAAACCTCTGCAACGGTATTTTCGAAGAAACGGGACTGCATGCCGGTTGCGCCGACGCTGCCGATCTCTTCTTTATCTACCAGGATGCAGCATGCGGTACGCTCCGTCTGACCAATTTCCAGCATCGCTGCCAGAGAAGTAAATGCGCATACTCTGTCGTCCTGACCATAACCAAGCACCATGCTTCTGTCCAGGCCTGCTTCTCTTGCCTTGCCGGCCGGTACAACTTCCAGCTCTGCGGACAGGAAATCCTCTTCCTCAATGCCATACTGTCCGCCAGAAGCTTCATCACGCCAGCCTTTACCGCCTCTTTTTTCTTCTCCTGCCAGCGGTCTGCTGCCGAAGATTAAGTCAAGGGCTTCGCCCTCGATGACCTTTGAAGCCTTTTTTTCCATCTGCTCTGCAGACAGGTGGATCAGCAGATCAGAAATGAAGAATACCGGATCATCTTCGTTTTCACCGATATTGATCTCTACGATGGAGCCGTCCTTCTTTGCAACGACGCCGTGCAGTGCCAGAGGCAGGGTTACCCATTGATATTTCTTGATACCGCCGTAATAATGAGTATCCAGGAGGGCAAAATCGGAATCCTCATACAGAGGGTTCTGCTTGATGTCCAGTCTGGGGGAATCGATATGTGCACCCAGAATGTTTAAGCCTTCGGTCATCGGCTTTGTTCCGATCTGGAACATCACAACTGCCTTGTTCATCCATACCGCATATATCTTGTCGCCTGCAGAAAGCTTCTTGCCCTCTTTCATCAATTCGGGCAGTTCGCGGTATCCTGCCGCTTCAATCTGGTTTACAATCGTATCGACACATTCCCGCTCTGTTTTACCGTTGTCAAGAAAATCCATATAGTCTTTTGCCAGCGCATCTACCTTTCCGCTTTTGGCTTCGTCATAGCCTTTCCAAGCATTTTTGCGTTCCATTATTTCTTTATCTCCTTACGTTTGTTCTTGTTACCGAGCACCGAGGCTACCAGCCTCTTGGCACGCGGCACTTCCTCATCGTGAATCCGGAAGGTGCAAAGAGCCTTTTCCCCGACTCCAAACAGTTTTGAAAAAATCCCTGCTTTTCGAAACGGCAGGAATAGGAAATCCGGTTTGCCAGAAGGATTCTCTCGATCTGCTCCTTTGTCCCCATATCGTATACCTTGCAGAAATCCACTTCATTATTCACCGTTCCGAGCGCGGTCGTTTTTTCTCCATATATTCCTCCCTGTCCGATGTTCCATACGCAGAGCCCTTTTTGCTGCAAAACGGCATCAGGGCTCTGCTTATGTCTTTTATTACTGTCTTAATTCAATACCAAGCTGTTCCAGACCATTTAAGATCTTCTTCATTGCCGCTGTGATTTCTACATCCTCCAGCGTCTTATCCTTTGCACGGAAGGTCAGGGTATAAGCGATGGACTTATAGCCTTCCTTGATCTGTGTGCCCTCGTAAATATCAAACAACGAGTAGCTTTCCAGGATCTTGCCGCCGCGCTGTGCCAGAATCTTTTCGATCTGACCTACCAGAACGGTTCTCGGTACAACCATACTGATATCTCTGGTCACCGCAGGATATTTTGCGATGCCTTCGTACTTGCGGTCGAAGGATGCAAAGCCGTCCACTGCAGGCATATCCAGAACTGCCACATAGGTTCTCTGACCGATGCCGTAGTTTGCCATTACCTTCGGATGTACTTCACCGAGATAGCCGATTATCGGTTCCATCATAAACCACGTTTGCCTGACGGCCGGGATGCAGCCACGGCTTCTGTGCGTTCGGATCGTACTCCGCTTTCTTCTTCATACCGATGTGCTCCAGAAACTCTTCGATAACACCCTTCATCGTGAAGAAGTCGCCTTCTCCGTAAAAAACCGAGTGTAAACTGCATGCGCTCGTCCGGAAGCTCTGTCAGAGGCAGCGCCTTGGGCAGATAAATGTTGCCCATCTCATATAAGCGGACGTCCTTGTTTCTGCGGTTATAGTTGGTTGCAAGGCTTCGTCAGCATGCCGTTTAAGGGCGTGGTGCGCATGATGGAATAATCCTCGCCCAGAGGGTTTAAGATCGTTACAGTCTTGCGCAGCTTACTGTCTGCCGGGATCAGCAGCTTATCGAACACTTTCGGGCTTTCGAACGAATAAGACATACCCTGGGAGAAGCCGCAGTATTCTGCAATATCCCTTGCCTTCTGCTCGATTCTTTCCTCAAAGGGAAGCTTACCGGTTGTCGTTTCGCCGGAGGGCAGGGTGATCGGGATCTTGTCATAGCCGTAGAAACGCGCTACTTCTTCTGCGATATCGGCAAAGCCTTCCAGATCCTGACGGAACGAGGGAACAACAATTTCGTTGGCAGCTTCGTCATATGCAAGCTCGATGCGTCCGAAGTACTCCAGCATCTGCTCTTTTGTGATGTCTGTTCCGAGGAAACGGTTGATCTTTTCGGGCTCAAACGGGATTCTGCGCAGGGGCTTGATCGGCTCGCATACATCTACCATGCCGCCTACAACCTCGCCGCAGCCAAGCTCTTCAATCAGCTGGCACGCTCTGTCGATTGCTGCTGCTGCATTGACCGGATCCAGACCTTTTTCGAAAATACCGGAAGCCTCGGTACGCATACCGATTCTCTTTGCGGATTTCCGGATGTTGGGACCGTTGAATTGCAGCCTCGAATAAAACGGTGTGCACATCGTCTGTGATCTTGCTGTTTTCGCCGCCCATGATACCAGCGATGCCGACTTCTTTTCCGCGTCGCAGATCATCAGGACCTGATTGTCCAGCTTGCGGATCTGACCATCCAGCGTTTCGAACTCATCTCCGTCCTTTGCACGGCGGACGATGATCTTATGTCCTGCGATCGTGTCCAGATCATATGCATGCATCGGCTGTCCGTACTCTGCCATAACGTAGTTCGTGATGTCTACCAGGTTATTGATTGGCCGGATACCTGCTGCAGCCAGACGTCTCTGCATCCACTTCGGGCTCCGGAGCGATTTTGATATTTTTGCAGACCCCTTGCGCAGTAACGGGTGCACAGATCGGTATCCTGTACTTTACGTCCACATAATCGTGTACATTCTCGCCGTTTGCGTGTACTTCCACAACCGGGGAATGAACGGCTTTCTGAAGGTTGCAGCCGCCTCTCTTGCGATGCCTAAAATGCTGTAGCAGTCTCACACGGTTGCTGGTGATTTCATATTCAAATACGGTGTCATGCAGACCGAGCGCCTCTACTGCGTCTGTACCCGACTTCTACATCGTCGTCGAAAATGTAAATACCGTTCTCCGGTGCTTCCGGATACATGTCGCGGCTGCTGCCCAGCTCCTCGATGGAGCACATCATACCGTCGGACTCAATGCCTCTTAACTTGCCGGCCTTAATCTTAATGCCATCCTCCGGCAACGGACTGCCGTCATGACCACCTGCAACCTTACCGCCGTCTAAAACAACCGGGAACCTTGTCACCTTCTTTTACATTAGGTGCGCCGGTTACGATCTGAATGTACGGTCGCCTACGTTAACCTGGCAGATAATCAGTTTGTCTGCATCGGGATGCTTTTTCGATCTTCTCAATCTGTCCGATTACGATCTTTTCCAGGTTTTTATCCATGCGCTCATAGCCTTCTACCTTGGTGCCGGTCAGCGTCATGGCGTCAAAATATTCCTGATCGGTGCAGGAAAGGTCGGGCACATATGCTTTAATCCATGATAATGCTGTATTCATCTTCCTCTTTCTCCTTCCCGTTAAAACTGCTTTAAGAATCTGATGTCATTCTCATAAAGCAGACGCATATCGTCGATCTCGTATTTCAGGAAGGGTAATACGCTCCAGACCGATACCAAATGCAAAGCCGGAATATTCTTCCGGATCGATATTGCACATCTTGAGTACCTTTGGGATGTACCATACCGCAGCCCAGGATTTCAATCCAACCGGAGCCCTTACAGAACCGGCAGCCCTTACCGCCGCACTTAAAGCAGCTGACATCTACTTCCGCACTGGGCTCTGTAAACGGGGAAATGATGGGACGGAATTTTATTTTTGGTATCTTCGCCGAACAGCTCTTTGCAAACTCTGCAAGCGTGCCCTTTAAATCGGCAAATGTAATATTCTTATCGATAACCAGACCTTCGATCTGATGAAAGGACGGAGAATGGGTTGCATCCACTTCGTCGGAACGGAATACTCTGCCGGGCGCGATCATACGGATCGGCAGCTTGCCCTGTTCCATGGTACTGAACCTGAACCGGAGAGGTCTGGGTACGCAGAACGATTTCCTCATTGATATAGAAGGTATCCTGCTCGTCTCTTGCCGGATGGTCCCGGGATATTCAGCGCTTCGAAGTTGTAGTAGTCCTTCTCGACTTCGGGACCGCGAACCACTCTCGTAGCCCATGCCAACGAAAATTCTCTCTACCTCTTCCAGAGCGATCGTATTGGGATGACGATGTCCAACGGAATTTTTCTTTGCAGGCAGGGTAACGTCAATAACCTCATTCTTTAAACGAGCTTCCATTACACGGTCTTCCAGCTTTGCTTTTTCAGTTTCCAGCGCTGTTTCAATTTCAGCGCGCACTTTATTGACCATCTGTCCAACCTTCGGACGGTCTTGTGGCGCAACCTCCTTCATGCTCTTTAACAGCTCGGTCAGGCTGCCCTTTTTACCCAGTGCGCTGACTTTACCTCGTTGAGCTTATCCAGGTTCTCGGAGGCGTCGATCTGTTTCAAAAATCTCTTCTCTGATTTTTGCCAGTTTTCTTTCACAGCAAACTCCTTTCTGTCAGATAGCCGTTTCTTCTTCTGTGCGGCCTTCTACTTTCCTCGGGACCTTCCTTTGATTATTGTACACAGCAAAACTGCCCTGCAATTTTACTGTCATGCCCAATAGAATCCTTTCTATTGGCTGAATAAAGAAAGCCCCCTGGTTTATTAAACCAGGGACGAAAAAATTCCGTTGGCATCACCCTTTGTTCCCGCCATCGGCAGGCACTCATTGCAGACGTAACGTGTCCTGTGCGTTCCGGACCTACCCAAAAGCACTGACAGCAGGCTCCCTCTTCAGCCGAACAGCCCGGTGGGAAATTCGTATCCGATCCTGTTGGAAAGCTCTCAGCCACTGGCTTCTCCTCTGCCGGTACAGGAAATACTACTGACACCTTCATCGCCTTTACGCCTTATTGTAAAAAATCCATCCCGAAAAGTCAATACTATTTCGAGAATCTCTTCGAAACGGAACAGCAAACCGGTTGATGTGTGCCCCGACTAACAGCAGATACATACAAAATATAACCACATCATCACGACGACGATAGTAGAAAGGCTTCCGTATACGCCGAAATCATTGAACTGCTCTATGTATGCCGAAAAGCCCCAGGAAAACATGGTTCCAGCTTATCGCCGTAAACATGCACCTGGAAACTGCTTCGTCAGTTTCAGCTTCACATTTGGCACATAGGCATAGATCACCATAAACACCAGCGTCAGGATGCCCCAGGAAAACAGCGGTTTAAAATGCATCGCTACGGACATCAGATGATCCAGTATCGATCCTGTCGTTTAAAAAGACGTACCAGCGTTGTTCCAAATACCATGAAAACGAGAGAGAGCAAAAGACAATCAATAACAGAATCGGTATAAAAAGATGCCAAAAATCCGCTGCACAAAATAGTTACGATCCTCCACAACGCCGTTCATCGCATTTAAGCCGCGCATGATGGACAGCATGCCTTTTTTTGCCGACCATACAGTTACGATCGCTGCGACGCTCGTAACGCCAACGGTACTGTTATAGAGCGACTCGATCAGGCTGCTCATCATCGGCACAATCGGCGATGGCATGACCCTCTGACACCGCCTTTAACAGGTCGGATTTCTGCAGCGTCGTCAAGGGCAGCAGGGAACACAATAAAATAATAATCGGAATGATCGACAAAAACATAAAGTATGCAGAGCTTGATGCAAAATGCATTGACATTTGATTTTGACATATGCCTGCCAAACCCTGTAATCAGCCGGATTTTCTTTTTTCATAAACAGATCTTTTCCTTTCCGGTTTTTCATTTTGCGGTGCATCGCTGCGTGGACTTTTCAGGAAATCATTTTTAACTGACATCCTTTATAAAAAGAACGCCAAAATTTCTTCTGCGCTGACAGACGCCTCCGCCATATGCTTCGCCCCATTCTGAGACATGCCGATTCCGTGCCCGTAACCACCGCCAATTAAAGTATATCCTATCATAAAGCCGTCCGTTTTAAAAGTACTGACTTGAAAAAAAGCTGCTCGGTAAAAGCGATGTTACCGCTGCCGTGCTCCCATCCTGTCTGACCGCCTGTGTTTTTCCGTCGCACAGCACATACCGGATGCTGTATTCCGACTGTATCCGTACCTGTCCGTTTTCGCTTTCAATCAAAAGCTCCTGCGCCGCGCCGCCGCTGCTGCGTTTTGTAACACGGATTTCCCGGATTTTCCCTGTGTTTTCAGACAGTTTCGTGCGCTCCTTTACTGCATTCCATTCTCCTGCTTCCCCAGGCACGAACACACACTGTCCATCCGCTTGTGCCCGTATCCATACCCTTTCCCAGAATGCCTTTTCATCAACGGTTTCTGCCCTATAGCTCCAACGGTCACGGCTCTTCTTTCTCATAAAAATCGCCGTCCCTCTGCCCCAAAAACGCTTCCATCACATCCGACTGCTCCAGCAGCTGCGCCTGCTGCAAAATCGGTAAGCCTATCGCAGCAACGCTTTCCTGCCCGCCAAGCTGTCTCGTCAGCTCCATGTTTCTTTTCGTCGATCGCCTGCGCACACAGATACGGATATGCTTCTGCCCGGGTCCTCTCCAGACCGACAAATCCGTGCCGTAGCCGCAGGATGTAGAATAATAATAAGTCTGCGCCGGCTCCTCCCCGTAAAATACTACCTGTCCGGACGTCTCCTGACCGCCTGTGTCGTCTGCCCCTGCTCTGCAAGATTCTGATACACCTGAAACGCCGTGCTGTCATCCACATGCGCCCCATACCCGGTAATCCGGCGCGCTGCAGCCTTCAGATGCATAGGTTCTGGCACAGACCGCCTGGCTCTTTAACGCTTCCAGCGGATAAGACGCCGGCATTTCGCCCGGCACGACCCCATAAAGGTATTCTTCCAGCGGCAGCTCGTTGATTACAAACAATTCCATCCTCCCGACGCACCAGCTCGAGCCTGCCGCGGTAGTTTGCCTGCCCCTGTGCCCGCTCACGCCGGATAACATCAGATGCCCGGTCAGGATTTTCGGTTCGATTGTAATCCGCCCGGTCTGATCAAACAACGGAGAATCCCGCGTAATGACAAGATGCTGATCTTTTTCAAGCGTGGCAAGCTCGCTCTCGACGTTCAAAATCCTACAATCACAGTCCGCGAAAAGCTCCACGGCCTGATGTATGCTGTTTGCATAGCCAGACGTCTTAATCAGCACGCGAATGGTTTCCATCTTTTCTTCCCGCACCGCCAGCGCTGCCTCAATCGTTCCGTCCTCCACTACAAAATCCGTAAACCCATAGCCGATTTTCAATTCTCCGATGTCCATCTGTGAAAGCCGCCCATACAACCGATAACACTGCAGATCCTCCGAAAAAGGAATCGTCCCGTGACCTTCGATTTCTGCGCCGTTTCGCGACACGCCGAGCAGCCGTCCGGAAATCTTGTCTGGCTTTTGGTACACAATGACAGGCTTTCCTGTTTCAAACGTCAGATCACAGACTGCTTCGGAAAGTTGTGCTGTATCTGAAACCGCCGTCGTACTTTTTTTCTGTCACTTTTCCAATCCGATTCTCTGTTCTCTTCTGTCCCCCTGTCCCTCTACAGAATCTGTTTTTACTTCAACTGCCGCCGCGCCGGAAAATTCACAGTTTTTCCAGAACCCGTGTATGCTCTGTCCGGTCGTCTCGATCATCCAGACATTTTTAATATGACCGGTTCCGTTAATCTATTTCGAACTGCATACAGGCAATCCTCCCTTACGATCGCCCGCACTGGACAAAAACCGCATGGATTCTGTCAAAAACGTTGGCGACGCAGCCATCCGGACACCGTTCTGCGTCAGGATGCGCAGCTCTGTTTTCTGGCTCTGCGCATCCTTTTTGCCACCGGAAGCAGTCCCCATTTCGCGCATCCGAGCAGCTTGCACGCTTTCTTGTGCATCTCCCGGTCCATTTTCATCCCCTTCAAAATACCCAGCACTACGACCGTCTCCTCCTGAATCTTTCCGGCAGCATCATACTTTCTTCTTGCCCGGTCGAACCAGTCATACCAGTCCGCTTTCTCCACCCGCTCTGTCCCCGTATACGCACCGCCTAAAAATAACTCCCGGCTGCCCGGCAGGCAGGAAAAATACTGTTTTGCCTGGGTCCACGTCAAATAGCCGTCGTCAGATTCCGCCTGAAATTTTTTCATCAAATCCAGCACCTGGCCGGGGGTTGACCGACTGCCAGCAGCATGCGCAGATACTACAGCCGCCTGTGTATTATCCCCGTCAAACTCCTGCGCAGCATCGGTTGTCTCTGCGAGCGCCTGTGTCGGCTGCTCCTGCCTACAGTCTGCAAGGAGCCAGACCATATGGCCTGCGTCCTCGATCCCGATATAGCTGTCCTGTTTTTTTTCACCCGTCAGCAAAAACTGATCTGCCGTCTTTTTTGCACAGCCCAAACAAAAAAACGGAGCGATCAGAACCGCCGCCAGTTTCCCCAAAAGACGCCTGCGCGCCTGTTGTCTCTTCCTGCGTTCCTGAAACGACTCCCGTCTTTCCATTTGATTTTATCACTCCCATAGTTTTTTTCTTACAAAAGATAAAGAGACAACCCTTCCGGATCGTCTCTTTATCTTTTGTATCCCCCAAAATGCCGCCTCCCATCTTCTGACTCAGCCAAGGCCAGGTGGGTAACCGCAACCGGCGCTTCTGCCTTCCCCTGCGCAATGAGGGCCTGACATCTACCCGGCAATATAGGAATCCCGTTTAAAGTAAATGTAGGTTCAAAACAACAGGAGTTCTCGTACATTTCAGGTTGTTTTCATTATATCAATTCATCCCGAAAATACAACAGGAATTTATATCCTCGGAGAACTTTTCAGGTAATTACTCATTTGTAAAACTTACTTCCACCCTATCTAACTCGATGTGGAACTTACTACTTCCGAATATCAGGTGTGGAAGTTACTTATTCTTAATGCTATCTTATTCTTATTCGTCCATCTCTAAGCTCAGGCCGGAACTGGAGAAACATATGAATAAGAATAAACATTTAGTTTTTGATGAAAGATACGTAATTGAGCATTCTCTTAATAAAAATATGAGTTTTAAAGCCATTAGCAAACAGATTCTTAAGGACTGTACCACTGTATCCAAAGAAGTGAAAGCTCATATCATATTTGAAAAGAAAGGTGCTCCTTATAGACCTTTTAACGACTGCCTGAACAGAAAGCACTGTTTCCATTACGGCGATATATGCCTTGCCTGCGAACGTCATAAAAACCGTAACAAATGCAGTGCCTGTGGGCATTGTACAACCTCCTGTTCGGACTACTCCAAAGAGGAATGTCCCAAACTATCAAGGCTTCCCTACGTATGTAATGGTTGTGATCTGTTAAACAGCTGCACCCTTGAGAAAAGATTCTATAAAGCTCTTTCCGCGCAAAAGAGTATGAATTGGTGCGCAGCGAATCACGTTCAGGCTTTAATCTCTGCGAAGATGAATTGAAACAGCTTGATTCCGTAATAAGTCCTTTACTCAAAAACGGTCAATCTATCCATCACATACTTGCTAACAATCAGGACAAGATTTCCTGCTGTGAAAAACCGCTTATATTTATGCCGATAGTGGTCTTTTTCTGCCAGAAACATAGACATGCCCAGAAAGGTCCGATTTAAGCCCAGAAAGAAAAAGTCAGTCCCTCTCAAAGTTGATAAATCCTGCAGAATAGGCAGAACCTATGATGATTATAAGCTTTACAGAATGAACAATCCTTCGCTCCCTGTTACTGAACTTGATTCTGTAGAAGGGATAAAGGGCGGTTCTGTATTACTCACCATTCACTTTGTACTTCCAAAGCTTCAACTGGCATTTTTGCGGGAAGCAAATGACTCTAAATCTGTGACTGACATATTTGATCATCTATACGAATTACTTGGGTTTGATAACTTCACCAAACTATTCCCCTATGTCTGGCCGACAACGGAACCGAGTTTTCAGATCCTTTCGGTATTGAAGTTGACTCAGATGGTGTGATAAGGTCTCGGGTATTTTATTGTGATCCCTCTTCTCCCGGTCAGAAGGGAGCTTGTGAAAATAACCATGAATTCATAAGAAGAATCATTCCAAAATTCACGGATCTTGGGCAGTACGCTCAGGCGGAAATCAATCTCATGATGGATCACATCAATTCCTATGGAAGACCTGAACTTGGTGATAAATCACCTTATGAAATGTTTGAATTCTACTATGGCAAGGAAATATTAGACTTACTCGGTATTCACAAAATACCTGCAAATGAAATCATTCTGAAACCGGAATTATTGAAACACAAATAAAGAAAGAAGCACTCTCTTTATCTGTGTGCATTGCACACTTTATCCTTACTTCGCTTGATTAATACAATTCTGATGAGAATTAACTGTGTCAAGCTGCTGCCGCAGGCACCTTTTTAAAGCTTTGGCCTTGACACAGTTAATTTCATCAGATAAAAAGTACCCCGGCGAAGTAAGGATAAAGATTTCTGCATCTGCAGAAATTTCCTTATAAACAATCAAAAGGCCGGAGTCCTACGCAGTTGGATGAGTTTCCTATCGTTACCTTAAGGGGTGGAATTCACTAACTCTTACCAGGACCACGTGAATTCGACTTCTCATTTTGATGCGCATTTTTCCGGCTTTTGGTTTATTATAGATGCTTTTTGACATAAATACCACCATTTTTTTAAGAAAAACTTCCACCCCTGTGGAATTTAGTTCTACAAGGTGGAAGTAAGTCTTACAAAGCGGAATTAACTTTACAAGTGACGCTTTCAGGTAATTTTCCCTTGCAACCTGCATAAATACGGCATTCTGCAAAAGAATATTTTTTTCATTCGTGACGTTCCGCGTACCATTTAAATTACTTTTAGTCCGGCTTCGATATTCTCTAATTCCTTTGTCTTTTCATCATCGGTTACATGAACATAACGATCCATGGTCATACTGATATTTGCATGTCCAAGTATCATCTGAAGTGTTTTAGGACGCATACCGGATTCTATGCATCTGGTGGCAAATGTATGTCTTAATATATGCATTGATATTTCTCTCATACCCGCCTTTTTACACAGCCTTCTTATGTTGATATCATAACTCTGGTTAGACCTTTGGCTGCCCCATTGGAATGTAAAAAACCAAATCCGAATATTCAATAGAAATAACCTTCAGTGTTTTATTTTGTTCTTTCTGCTTCATTAATATAGAGACTGCTTCTTGGGTAAGAGGAACTTCAAAGGATACTGTTTGCTGTTTTAGGACCTCCCGTTAACCATGTTTTGAGCGTGAATCATAACGCATGGTTCTTTTTTTTACATGAATAATCTTATTATCCAAATCAATATCAGACCACCTTAACCCTATCCACTCTCCTGCCCTCAATCCTGTCTGGAGAGTAAAAGCATATTGGTTATAAGCGCTTGAGGATTTTGCAATTTCAGAAAACATTGGTTCTTCCGCACTTTCGCGTATGCATATAGATTTATTTCGCTATACCTGGTATACTGAAGGCGTCAATAATTATGATTACGTACTTACATTGTTTACAGTATCGCAGAAACAGCCCTGCTGAATGGACTGAAGCCGTATGTATATCTTTCCTATGTATTAGACGAGCTTCGTAAAATGGGACCTTTTCCAAAACCGGATGATCTAAATCGGCTTTTGCCATGGTCAGATGAATTACCGGAAGGATTTCGAATCAAAAGAAGAAATAAAATGTGCCGCCCTGATGGGCGGCTTATTTTGAAAATCAAGGTACGGATGATTGCCTACTTACAAAATTTCAATATCCATATGCTTCTTTCCTGATAAATCTTTATAGCACTGGGGACAGGACAATGGACATTCTCTTGTCACTTCCATTTGAACAATTTTAGGCGTCGCGCTATACCCTTTCATTTTTAAAATTCTATTTCATTTGATAATCTCATTTAATTAATCGCCTTCCTCCACAAAATCCTGTATCTGACTCTGCCACATCTCCCGGTACTTTCCTTCCACCTCCACCAACTGCTCATGGTCCTTCCTGCACCAGTTTTCCATGATCCATCACGAATATTTTGTCGCACTTAAGACAGCTAAATAGCCTGTGGGACACGAAGATTACGGTCTTTTGTCCCGTCAGCTTCCTGAAAAAAATCGTATAATGCGATTTCCGACTTTAGAGTCCAACGCGGCGCTAGGTTCATCCAGGATATAAGCCCCTCGCTGTGCAAACAGCGCCCGTGCCAGGGCGAGCTTTTGTTCCTCCCCGCCTGAGAGCTTTGCCCTCTCTGAAGAACCGTTCCAGCGCAGCGCCGTATGGATGCCGTCGGGGCCCTCCGATACATTCCCTCAGTTCCAGCCTTTCCAAGACCTCCCAAGCCCTATTTTCCTCCTCTTTTGATGATTCCGCCGAAACCGTAATGTTCTGCAAGACGGTAAACGGAAATATCGTCGAAGTCCTGAAATACGGCGGCGAACTCATTTGACACCGTTTCCAGCGGCTTTTCATTTACTTTCACCACCCCTCCAGCGGCGCGTATAAGCCAAGGAGAATCTTTAATAGCGTGGATTTGCCGCTTCCATTCTCACCTACGATCGCCACATGGGTGCCGGACGATATGCACAGCGTTACCTCTGATAACGCGGGCTTTTTCTGCATTTTCATATTGATAAGATACGTTCACATCGAATTTCAACCGTCGCTTCCCCCGGCTGGGAGTTGCTCTCTTCCACGCTGTAGGTTTCCACAAACTGAACGTAATTTCCAAGAAAGCCTGTCTTAAATCGAACATCTGCGCCAGAATTGAGCAACAAAGATAGCGCTTGGGAAATCTGATTCACGATGCCGATATATTTTAAGAGATCGCCCACCGCCATCTTCTCCACAATGCAGCACAAACTGACCAGCAGATACGTCATACCCCATAAAAAGCCATCCACCACCGCATTAGCCACATTATACTTTCTGCTTGTGAACTCAATTTTTTGAGGAACTTCAGGATCTCGTCGTGGCAACTACTTTCATGTTCGCAGATCAACCGCTCTAGTTGATAGGTGCGGACATCCTTTCCGATCGCCTTATCCGCACAGAGCTGGTAAAAAAAGTATTGCAGCTGATTATTATATAACCAGCTTCTGATAAACTGAGGCCGCCTGAAAGGACTGCTTATTGTTCACCGTCCTGATGCAGGCCCAGCCCAATGCCAATCGCCAACAGGACAACGAAGACTCTGCCGCTCAGACTTTCCGCCCTTAAAATCAGTTCAGGAAAAAGCCTACGGCGATCGTGGCGCGCAAACTATTCACAGCGAGATCCCTGCAGCAAACTAAAAATGCATAAAAGCCGCCGCTATAATCAAGCCGTCCATCGCCTGCTGGTAATTTTGTTGGAATTCGTGGGACTCCAATTTTTCGAGCTTTACGCCATAACATATCTGATTCAGCTTTTCCTTCATGTACAAATCCAGAGAAATTTTTCGCCTATTTTCATCGCTCTCCAAAAGGCCTCTACGCATTTTACCACCAGAACACTGGCGCTCATCCAGCCCACGATTTTCAGCGCTCTTTTTGTAATAATTTCCCGTGAGCGCATTGATCACCTCTGCGCTGAAGACGATCGTGATATAAGGCAGAATAATCTGCACGAGAGAACGGAGAACCCCACTGACGATCAACCAAGGGTCACTTTTCCAGATCATGGACATAATCTTTTTCGCATATCGCCTTCGTTCTTTTTTAATCTTCCTCATAATCCCCACTCCGATATCATTTTTACAGCTTTCAAATCAGGCCATAGCTTTTCTGCTGGGCGCAAAACAATTCATAATATAGCCCCTTCGCTTTCATCAGAGCTTCATGGGTGCACTCCACCAATCTCCCATGGTCGATTAACAAGATCCGATCGCATATTTTAGTATTCAAGAGGCGATGTGAGATGAAAATACTCGTCCGATTCGAAAAAATTTCTTTATAATTCCTCACAAATCGTTCCTCCGCCAGCGGATCCATCGCGGAAGTGGGCTCATCCAAAATGAAATGGCCGTGTTCTTATACAAAGCCCTTGCGATTGCTAGCTTCTGCTTTTCTCCGCCCGAAAAATCGATCCCCGCTCATCAAAGGTCTTTCCGATCGAAGCAGCTGTTCCTCTTTCACCCAGATCGCGCTCGAAGCCTGCGGTTTTAGCACCGTTTCTGCCCTCTTCCAAGTTTCCCGTCCGAAGATCCCGTGATGTTTTCACCAATGGTGAAGTGCAGCAGATTGATATCCTGAAAAACGTTGGAAAACAAAGAAATGTACTCCTTACGGCTAAATTGCTCAATGTCGATGCCGTTATAAAAATCTTTCCACCAGTCGGCTTTAACAGCCCGCACAGTAGCAGGGTAAGTGTCGTCTTTCCAGCGCCGTTTAATCCCACTAGCCCAATTTGTTCCCCCGCGTTGATACAAAACGAAATGTCTTTTAGCACATACTCCTGATCATTCCCATAGCGGTAACTGACGCCTTCAAACCGGATACTTTCAAAAGTATCCGGCACAAGGGGCTACTCTCCCCATCCTCTCCACTTTCAGGGCTTTTTAATAGGCGCTTTAATTCCCGCAAAAAGATATCATATCCTTTGTAAAGGCGGCCAGATTCATAAAGACGCCCGCCAGATTGTCCGAAAAATTTATGACAATGCCGATCATGAAAACGAAATCGCCCAACCCTATTTTCGAAGCGTACAATAAGTAGATCAAGTAAGCATAGCATCCGGCATCGAAGGAAGCCCAGAACGGAGCGTACGATACTCCCAGTTCGATATTTCCGCTGTATTTTCGCGACGAGCACGGACTTTCATCTCCGCTCTCTTATACATCTCTCCGAAAAAGCGGCGGCATGAAACATCCGGATATCCTTTGCCTGGCCGCCTGCCGCGCTCGCAATTCAACAGTCTTTAGCTGGTTGTCCAAGCGCTTTAACTCCGGCAGATGCTTTCCTTCAAAACTCTGGGCCGCTACAAGAAAACTGAAATCCATTACAGTCAGGGCTATGACATACAGCGGTATCCACCGATCCACAAAGGTCATTGAAGTCAGAAACAAGACAAAAAGCCCTACATTTGTAAGCAACTTAGAAATGTGCTCCATCGTGGCTTGCAGTCCATTTTCAATATCGTCCACAAACTGAACCGAAAATTTATAATCATCCTGAAACTGCTGCGATGACAGGATATCATAGGGCACCAACAACGCCTTTCGATCGATGAGGCGGAAAAAACAAAATCTGAATACCGCATAGGCATGATCCTTCATGCTATCACAAAAGCTGATGGCGGCCTGCAACAAAATAACGACAATTCCGCTTCCTATAAGAAACTGGATCAAAAGCACCGGTTCGTCCATGTTTTCTACAATCACCTTCGGGATAAATGCGATCAGGAACGGATAAAAAATTTTCAGCAGGCTGGCTGTGATCAACAGAATAAGCAAGTTTCTATTTTGCTTTATCATTGCTTGAGTTTCGTTCTTATGATTCAAAAATATCCTCCTAATTCATCACATTTTTTTCAGTACGATAAAACTTTTCTAAAATAGAAGTTTTATAATTATCGTCAAATATATCTCTGCAAAAGTCACACGCGTCAACGTAATAATCAGCGATTTCAAATAGTTGCCTTTCTCTTATATCATTGGCAATTCCTCTAACTCCTTTTGTCAATATTTTCGAAAAGAACAAATTGTCCTTATATTTTTTAGTAAGCTCGCTTAATGATTGCTCTTTAATATTTCCAATGCTCAGAGACGGAATCATGCAAGGTCCACAACATGGATATGCAGTTCCATCATACATGATTGCAAGTATCCGATCAAACTTGCATTGAAGACCATCTATACCTATATGATAACATATAATCAGCTCACTTTGGCAGAAATTTTGAAGATTGCCAGAATAAATTTAGCAACGACAAATACCAGTTCCTTTCGCTTCTCGATAATGCGATTAACCTTGATGAAATGGTTCCTGTTTCATTTGTAGAACCATTTTCATGCCAGTACGGGAAGACCTCGCAAGCATCGGCTTTATCCAATGCTCAAAGCACTTCTGATTCAACGTATTTTCTCAATCCTGACTGACACTCTCCTGATCGTATTTCTGAAATATTCCCAGGAATTGCGGGATTTCTGCGGTTTTGATGTTGTTCCGGATTACCCAAGTTCACTCTGTTTCAAACAGGACTTTTTATTGGACTTACAATCGATGTTCGATCGTCTCGTTGATCTGACCGAACCGATCTGCCAAAAACTTGATTTCTCACTCGCTTCCATGACAATCTTTGATACATCCGGCATTGAAGCCTGGGTTACTGAAAATAATCCGAAATACGCAAACCGCATTATCAAGCAGCTAAAGGCTTTTAAGAAATCCCATAACCTTGAGGATTCCGATGACCTGTACAAAGCTGCTTACGGCTCTATGCCAACTCACGCTGCTTCCAATCAGGTCATCCAGCAGATGTACATCAAAGGGCATTCTGCTATGCCTATAAATTCGGATCATTACAAATGGACTGGGCATTGTCCGCGACATCACTTTCTACAACAAGGAGTTCTTAAATGCGCATCCCGATATCGTTGTAGAAAAGAAATCGGATTCTCCTGATGAGGATAAATCTCTGCAGATTCAAAGGTCCTGCTTCCGGTTTTAATTGACTTTTTCCGGAAACATCCGCTTATTGAACCGAAGGCTTTTTCTTGGAGACGCAGCCTTTGACACCCATCAAAATCTACAAATCCCTCTTTGAGGAAATCGGATTCCAGAAAGCTTTTATTCCTCTGAAAACAACGCTTTCCATCGAAGGGATTGACTATACTGTCAATGAAAAATGGTATTCCCTGCTGTTCGCACGACCCAACCCTTCCGATGAGCGGGAAGGCAGTAAATCCCACTTGCGAAGCAAACTTCCCACCATGAAATTTGTATGTCCCAAAATGAAATGGAAATAGAATCATACAGACAAGTCAAGCCGTCGCGTATGTCACTGCGATAGTCCATGTACGACTTCTTCCTGTGGACGAATGATTTATATTTATCCAGAAAAGAATCTTCGTGCCGACCCTGGGGTAGAACGTGGCTCGCAGGAAGGGTAAGATTCCTACAAAAGCCGTGTAAAGGTTGAAAAGTCAATCAACCACTTCAAGGATAGTTTCTGCATTGCAAGTCGTAAAACTCAGAATGAGAAAACGCTTCATGCGAATTTACTTCAAGCGTCAAAATAAGAAGGTGTATCGAAATTTCTGATATTGCCTGTAAACTATTGATTAGAGTTTTGGAAGTTGACTCTAAAAACTCTAAATCTAATCCAAGGAGAAGGCTTATGGATCTTTCTTCTTTGACCCCAGACAAACAGGTGATACTTCAATACTGGCTGGATGTGATACGGCAATGCAGGGCTTCTGGACTGACAAATCAGCTCTGGTGTGAACAGCACGATATCCCTTTAAAAGTTATTATTACTGGCTTTCCAAAATTCGAAAGCTTGCCCTGGAAGAATTGCCCCGCAAGAAAAACGGCATCCACATGTGTACAGACCAACAGTCAGCTGCTTTAACGGAATCCTCGGCTGAGTTTGCGGAGCTTTCACTTCCGGACAGAAGCATTTCCCGTTCCACTCCTGCAGCCATACTTCATATCGGATCCATAACAGTGGAATTTTATGAATGCACATCTGCCCAGATGCTGGATAACATTTTGAAAGCCGTGCAGTCATGTTAGGAGATCTTTCCCATGTGGAGAAAATTTATATCCGATGCGGCTACACCGATATGCGGAAGCAGCTCAATGGCTTACTTGATATCATCCAGTACAACTTCAAACTGGATCCCTACAGCAATTCCTTATTCCTGTTCTATGGAAAGCGGGCTGACCGGATCAAAGCGGTCCATTACGAGGGAGACGGTTTCTGCCTTTTATACAAACGGTACGAAAACGGACGTCTCCAATGGTCGCGGACCGGCGAATGGCTTTTTCTAATGGACTGAAATTGGCTGTTTCTGCTGATCTTAGGCTGGCTGTTTCAAGCGGACTCTAACAGAATCCTGCTTTGCAGGATTCTCACCGCGTTTTCAATCTGGATTGCGAACTTGTTTCGCAATTACCTATTGAAATTATCTACTGGTATCTCAATAAATATGGCAAAACAGAATAAAAAAAAGACAGCCAAATGACTGTCTTTTCTGCTGTATGTAAGGCTTTTCCCATTCGATATACGCGTTGTTCTGCGTACCATTTGCGTACCATTTTGCCATGAGTTTATATGACGAAATATCAAAATATGTAATCTTTCGATATCCCTTTTTGTCTACAACTTATAGCATCTATCGCCTAATATAACCATATGTAATGATATATAATTTATATTTTCTACTTCTGATAAAAACAACAGGAATTTTTTAACGTTCTGCTCTCATCGGGTTGTTTAAGAAATCTTCATATGCAAGACGGATACCATCTTCCAGCTCGGTCTGGTAAGTCCAGCCCAGATTCTTCAATTTGGAAACATCCAGAAGTTTTCTGGGTGTGCCGTCGGGCTTTGTGGAATCCCACTTGATCTCACCGGTGTAGCCGATCACCTTCGCGGTCAGCTCCGTCAGCTCCTTGATGGTCAGCTCTTTTCCGGTTGACATTAACGGTTTCATTGCCGGAATAATTGTTCATTAAAAAGACGCACGCATCCGCCAGATCATCCACATATAAGAACTCGCGGAGCGGTGTGCCGGTACCCCAGCAGGTCACTTCCTTTGCACCGGACACCTTCGCCTCGTGGAAACGGCGGATCAGTGCCGGAAGCACATGACTGTGCTCCGGATGGTAGTTATCGTTCGGTCCGTAGAGGTTGGTCGGCATGGCAGAAATATAATCTGTTCCGTACTGGCGGTTTAAGAACTCGCAGTATTTCAGACCGGAAATTTTTGCAAGCGCATAGGCTTCGTTCGTCTTTTTCCAGCTCGGAAGTAAGCAGGCAGCTCTCCGGCATCGGCTGCGGAGCCATTCTCGGATAAATGCAGGAAGAGCCTAAAAACAGCAGCTTCTTGCACTGATTCTGCCATGCGGAATGTATGACATTCATTTCCAGCGTCATGTTGTCATACATAAAATCCGCCAGCGCTTCCTGGTTTGCGACGATGCCCCCTGACCTTTGCTGCTGCCAGAAAAACATAATCCGGCTTCTCTGCTGCAAAAAATCTTCCACATCCTGCTGTCTGCAAAGATTCAGTTCCTTATGAGTTCTTGTTACAATATTGTGATATCCGGCTTTTTTTTTCCAGCGCGCGCACGATTGCAGAGCCAACCATGCCGCGATGTCCTGCCACGTAAATTTTGGCGTCTTTTTCCATCATGATGTTATCCTTCTTTCCTTTGCAACTACCGTACATAACATATGCCATGCATGCACGCCTTTTTGCACCTATGCGTGCGACCCGAAGGCTTACGCCTGCGTGCCTGCTTCTTTTACTGCCTTTTCACGTTTTGCCAGCATTCTGTCGTGCTCTGCCATAATGCGGACAAGCTCTGCATAGCTGGTCTTCTGCGGGTCCAGCCAAGAACAGTCTTCGCCTTTGTCGGATCTCCCCAGAGGTTGTCTACATCGGTCGGACGATAGAACCATGCAGGGTTGACGCAGACAAGCATCTTGCCGGTCGCCTTGTCATAGCCCTTTTCGTTCAGACCTTCACCTTCCCAGCGCAGTTCAATACCGTTTGCTGCAAACGCTTTTTTCGGTAAAGTCCCGGACGGTGTGCTGCTCACCGGTTGCAATAACAAAATCTTCGGGTGTATCGTGCTGTAAGATCATCCACATGCACTCTACATAATCTTTTGCATAGCCCCAGTCACGCTTGGAATCCAGATTGCCCAGCTCCAATGATCCTGCAGACCCTCTGCGATTCTGCCCGCTGCCAGCGTAATCTTACGGGTTACGAAATTTTTCGCCGCGGCGCTCAGACTCATGGTTAAACAGGATACCGTTTACTGCAAACATGTCGTAAGCTTCTCTATATTCCTTGGTGATCCAGAAGCCGTACTGCTTTGCAACTGCATAGGGCTGTAAGGGTGGAATGGTGTTGTCTCTCTGGGGAACCTCTTCTACCTTGCCGTACAGCTCGGAAGTGGAAGCCTGATAAATCTTGGTCTTTTGGTCAGACCGAGGATGCGGACTGCCTCCAGAATCCGCAGCACGCCGATCGCGTCCACGTCGCCGGAATACTCCGGTACGTCAAAAGAAACCTGTACATGGGACTGTGCAGCCAGGTTGTAGATTTCATCCGGCTGTACAATGCTGATGATACGGATCAGGGAAGAGGAATCGGAAAGATCCCCGTCATGTAAGGTAATCGCATTCTTTGCGATCAAATGGTCAATTCTTGCTGTATTCGAAATGGAAGCGTCTGGTAATGCCGTGCACCTCATAGCCTTTTTCCAACAGAAACTCTGCCAGATAAGAGCCGTCCTGTCCGGTAATGCCTGTAATCAATGCTTTTTTCATAAAAATTTCATCCTTTCCTGATTTTATCGCTCTGATGTCATATCTTTCTCATAATAGTTGATATTCTACCTGATCTTTTTCGATTTTAGAAGAGCATATCTTGCACAGAACTAGCATTATATTGACTTTTTTGATATACTAAAAGCTGCTACTCTGATTAAAAAATCTACAGGAGAATTTTTTTATGGATACCGCTCTTTTTGAAGGAACTCGTGGAATCCGAACGGATTTTGTATACACCGTCCACCTTTGCCCGGACAAACCTCATCCATCTGCAGGAATGCGGCCGCTTAAAAGCGCTGTCCCCCACACCAGCCACCGGGAAAATCTCGCCTCCTACCTGTGTTTTATTGTCCTGAAGGCTCCGGTACCCTCGAATACGACCAGAAGCACTACACACTCTCTGCCGGGGACTGTGTGTTTCTGGACTGTAATAAGAGCTACCTCCACCGCTGCTCCAATCAGCTTTGGACACTTGAATGGGCGCACTTTTTATGGCCCGAACATGCCCGGAATCTATGAAAAATATACCGAGCGCGGCGGTCTTGCCTGCTTTCGCCCCCAAAGCCTTGCCCCGTATCAGAAAATTCTTGACAGCCTCTGTGAAACGGCGGCTTCCTCCGATTATGTCCGCGATATGAAGATTTTGAGCAGCTCACTGCCCTGCTTTCTTTGCTGATGCAGGACAGCTGGCATCCGGGAGCACCGCCAAACCGACCTCCCGCAAATATAACCTGCAGCAAATCAAAGATTACCTGGATTTCCATTATCCTGAAACAATCCGGCTCGACGACCTTGCGGAAACTTTTTATATCAACAAATTTTACCTGACCCGGATTTTCCGGGAACAGTTCGGCGTCTCCATCAACGCTTACCTTCTGTCCCTGCGCATTACTCACGCCAAACAGCTGCTGCGCTTTACAGATTTTACAATCGAAAAATCGGCATCCAGTGCGGCATGAAGGATGCCAACTATTTTTCCCGCATGTTTAAAAAAGGTCGAAGGGATTTCGCCCGGAGAATACCGTAGGCAATGGTAAAAACAAAATGTGCCTTGGCACATTCTCGCGCCGAAGTGCGGTTGCTTCGGCAACCATCTCCCTTTGCACCGAGTGCGCATCCTCGCGGAGCGTTTTATCCGTATAGAAACAAAGTTTCCTATACGAAAAAAACAGGCAGGACCTCTTTTCAAAATGTCCTGCCTGCTGTTCCTTCTGAGTGTTTCCTGCCCGCCTTAAATCGCCCGTGTCGCTTCTTTGAGCCATGCCGCCTCTTCTTCGTTCAAGTAAGGCGCCATCTTTTTCGCGCACCTGTGCGTGATAACGGTTTAACCGCTCGATATCTTTTTCTCCATCACAGAAACATCGATGGCATCCAGATCGATCGGTGCTTCCAGGTCAGCGTATCGAAATACATGAACTGTCCATCTCCGTTTTTCACGCCGTTTCTGGCAACCATCACATTTTCAATTCGGATACCGTGGCTTCCTTCGATATAAATACCGGGCTCATTTGTCACATCCATCCCTGCTTCGATCGGCACTTCCTTCTGATTGCCGGTGAAACGCCAGCGGATGCCCTGGGGTCCCTCATGAACATTCAAAATATAACCGACGCCGTGACCGGTTCCGCATTTATAGTCGATGTTCTGATCCCACATGGGCTGACGTGCCAGAATATCCAGGTTTCTGCCGGTGCAGCCGTACAAAAATTTCGCGTCTGTCAGCTGCAGCATGCCCTTTGCAACCGCTGTGTAATGCTCCTTGATCGTCTGGGAAACCGGCCCAACACGATCGTTCTCGTCACATCCGTCGTACCGCCAAGATACTGACCACCGGAATCCACCAAAAGCATACCTTCCGGCGCAAGCGCCGCGCAGTTGTCCTCGGTCGCCTCATAATGCATCATCGCTGCATTTGTCCCATAAGCGCTGATCGTTGGAAAGGAAAGATCCAGATAACCGTCGATCTCACTGCGCAGATGATCCAGATACATCGCAGCGGAATACTCTGTCATCGGAATTTTACCAACATTTTTCTTGACCCAGTAAATAAACTTGCAGACCGCCACGCTGTCTTTTAAATAGACCTCTTGCATATTTGCCAGCTCGGTTTCATTTTTTACCGCTTTTAACAGCTCTGTCGGATTCGCTGCATCGATTACTTCTGCACGGTTTTCCAGAATTTTATAAAAAGCGTAGCTGACGTTGCCTTCATCGCACATCACGCTGCCTGTGATGGTACAGGACTCCATCCACTCTGCAGCCTCTTCATACGGATGCAGGGTATGTGATACTTCGCCGCATGCGCTTTAACACATCCGTCACTTCCCCATCCTGGAGAAAGAAATGGCACTCATCCTGTGTCAGATACGCATAGGACAATGCAACCGGATTGTATTCCACATCCGCGCCGCGGATATTCAACAGCCACATCAGATCGTCCAGCTTGCTCAAAAACAGACCGGACGCGCCGTGAGCTGCCATATCTTTACGAACTGCAGCCAGCTTTTCGGAAACATTCTGTCCAAACAGCGCCTCGTCCGGAACCAGAACCGGATGGCACGGAAGTGCCGGCCTGTCCGTCCAGACTTCATCTGCGAGATCTTTGCCATACACGATTTTAATCTGCTTGTCCGCCAGGTCTTTTTCCAGCTTCAGACCAAATCTCGTATCGACGACACGACCATCAAAGCCAAGTGTTTGACCGTTTTCCATCTTCTGCTGTAAAAATTCTTCCTTCGTCGGAACGTTGTCCTCCAGCATCCGGTATAAAGTAACCCGGTTCCTGTAAGCCCCGCTCCGCCTGGATAAAATATCTGCCATCCGTCCAGACCAGCTTCGTCCATTCCGACGATCAGCGTTCCGTTTGATCCGAAAAGTTGCATAAATATTCTCTTACCTTAAAATAAGCGTCCACATATTCCGAATTGTGAAAATCCGCTGTGGAACCATGTACCAGTCTACGCCGTTTTCCTTCATGACCGCCCGCAGCGCTGCCAGACGATCCTGTATCTTCTGATTGACCATTTGTATTTCCTCCATGTGCCGGAGATTTTGGCACTACCAAAATCTATCACAACTGCACATACCGCGCAAGAACTTGTCATAAGATTTTTAAGGCACTTTTCATTGATTTTAAACCTCGATTACAGTTCACCCGCGCCATTCGCAAAACGCGTCCTCGACGCTCTCCGCTGCTTCGCAGCTCATTTTTGCTTACAAAAATGTACGAGTGAACTGTACTCAAAATTGTAAACTTATTCTAAACTTTTTGTTTTTTTCTTGTTTCTGTTCCTGTACTCGTGCTATAATTTACCATAAAATCAGCAAATTCCGGTACAAAAGCACAATGGTATTCGACGAATTTCAGCTGTCATGTCTATTTTCGGACATATCCTCATTTCTATGTATGTTCCGGCTGTCCTTTGCACAGCAAGCATCCTTTTTTCTTTTGCATCGGTACAGCCATATATTATTTTCAGAAAGGCGGTATTTCCATGGAACTTCAGGTTACGAATAATTTTCCGATATTACATCCGAAATCCTTGCGCTTGCAAAAAATGAGTGAGCAGGCAGGCTCCATTGCGCCTGAGCTCTACACAGTACGACGTCAAACGCGGTCTGCGGGATTTAAACGGCAAAGGCGTCCTCGCAGGGCTCACCAATATTTCTGACGTGCGCGCCACCAAAATCGTAAACGGCGAAGCTGTTCCCGCACATGGGCAGCTGTTTTACCGCGGCTACAACGTGGAAGATCTCGTGCGCGGCTTTAGCAAAGACAACCGTTTCGGCTTCGATGAGGTAACTTATCTGCTGCTGTTTAACAAGCTTCCTAACAAGGAGGAGCTGGAATCCTTTTCCCGACTGCTCAATTCCTATCGAAGCCTGCCCACCAGCTTTGTCCGCGATATTATCATGAAGGCCCCCAGCAAGGATATGATGAATACCCTCGCCCGCAGCGTTCTGACCCTGTATTCCTACGACGACCGTGCAGACGATGTTTCCCTGCCAAACGTCCTGCGTCAGTGCCTGCAGCTCATCAGCCTCTGTCCGATGCTGTCCATCTACGGCTACCAGGCCTACAGCCACTATCATGACGGCAAGAGCCTGTATATCCACCAGCCTTCCCAGACGCTCTCCATGGCGGAAAATATTTTACATATCCTGCGCCCTGACAGCAGTTACACCCCTTTGGAAGCAAAAATCCTCGATATCGCGTTGATCCTGCATATGGAGCATGGCGGTGGCAATAACTCATCCTTTACCACGAGGGTTGTCACCTCCTCCTGTCCGATACCTATTCTGTTATCGCAGCGGCAATTGGCTCTTAAAGGGCGCCACGGCGGCGCAAATATCAAGGTTGTCAGGATGTTCGAGGAAATGAAAGAAGAAGTACACGACTGGAAAGACGATGAAGAAATCAGCCGTTACCTCGCACGCCTGCTCAACAAGGACGCATTCGACCACGCCGGTCTGATCTACGGCGTCGGCCATGCGGTTTACTCCAAATCTGACCCGCGTGCTGTCATCTTCAAGGGCTTCGTAGAACGCCTTTCCGAAGAAAAGGGACTGCATGATGAATTCGAGCTTTATAACAGTGTAGAGCGTCTCGCCCCTGCAGTCATCGCCAAAGAACGTCAGATGTACAAGGGCGTCAGCGTCAACGTCGACTTCTATTCCGGCTTTGTATACAAGATGCTTGGACTGTCGATGGAGCTCTACACCCGATCTTCGCCATCGCGCGTATGGTCGGCTGGAGCGCGCACCGCATGGAAGAGCTTGCCACCAACAGCAAAGATCATCCGCCCTGCGTATAAGACGCTCTGCACCGATCAGCCTTATGTGGAGCTGTCGGAAAGAAAATAACTGCGCGCACGTTTTTACAATTGTGTAATCGGGGCGACAGCAAAGAATCTGCCGCCCCCTTTGCCTGGCACACAAAAAACGGAGAACCATCAGGTTCTCCGTCATTTCTATCATCCATCTCTTTGTGATTTATGACATTGGAAAGCTCGCAGAGCACGCATTCTATTGTTTTTCCAAAAACTCCATCACTGCCTGTTTCATGCCATCTTTTTTCGCACTGGATGTTATGGAGCACCGGTGCGTTGCGGATTTTTGTGATCGCATCCGGAATCTTCACTCCACTGATCTTTTCAATTCTTCCGTCAGGGCAAAATCATCCATATCTGCATATTTTTCATCCATAGCACTCATAACGGTTCTGGTGAATTTATACGGACTTGCAGTAGATGCGATCACAGTTTTTGTCGTGTCGCCGGTTTCTTCTTTATATTTGTTGTAAACCGCTGCTGCAACCGCGGTATGCGGATCGAGCACATAGTCGGTATCTTCGTACAGGCTGCGGATTTGCGCCGCGCATTCCTCCTGTGTCGCATAATTTCCGTAAAAATCACCGAGCTTTTCTTTCATCTCTGCAGTGATTTCATATTTGCCATCACCTGCAAGCGCTGCCATCAGGGATGCGTTGCATGCAGCATCCTCTCCTGCAACCCGATAAATCAGACGTTCCAGGTTGCTGGAAATCAGAATATCCATCGACGGGGACGTTGTAAGGATAAAATCACGATTTCTGTCATAAGCACCTGTACGGAAAAAATCATATAATACTTTATTGTCATTGGACGCACAGATCAGCTTTTTAATCGGCAGTCCCATATTTTTTGCATAATAGGCAGCCAAAATGTTGCCGAAGTTTCCGGTCGGAACGGTTACATTGATCTCCTCGCCTGCCTTGATACGTCCTTCTTTTACAAGCTGTGCATATGCATAAACATAATAAACGATCTGGGGAACCAGACGTCCGATGTTAATGGAGTTTGCAGAAGAGAACTGATAGCCTCTTTCTTCCATCCATGCTGCAAGCTCTTTATCTGCAAACAGCTTCTTGACGCCGGACTGGGCGTCGTCGAAATTTCCGTGGATACCGATCACGCGAGTATTTGCGCCGGTCTGGGTGACCATCTGTTTTTTCCTGAATCGGGCTAACACCGTCCTTGGGATAAAAGACCATAATTCTCGTGCCGGGCACATCCGCAAAACCTGCCAGAGCCGCCTTTCCGGTATCTCCGGAGGTCGCCGTCAGAATTACGATTTCATTTTTGATCTGATTTTTCTTCGCCGCAGTCGTCATCAGGTACGGCAGAATCGAAAGTGCCATATCCTTAAACGCGATCGTCGGACCGTGGAACAGTTCCAGATACCACGCATTTTTCACTTCTGCCAGCGGGGCAATCGCCTCCTGTATCGAACTTACCGTCGTACGCCTTGTCGATGCAATAACGAAGCTCTTCCTCTGTAAAATCCGTCAGCAAAAGCTTCATCACTTCATATGCGGTCTGTCGATAATCCATCTGTGCAAACTCGTCCAGCGTTTTATCAAAAGAAGGCAGCGCCTGGGGCACAAAACAGACCACCGTCCGATGCAAGACCTTCCAGAATTGCTTTAGATGCCGACACGCTCTCTTCATTTCCTCTCGTACTTCTATACAAAACTTCCATGCTTCCTCCTGTTTCTGCTGCAGTTGCACAGCTTCGTTTCTTTTTTCTGTCCGTTTCGCTCAATTTTATCACAGGTTTTCTGGCAGGACAATACCTTTTCCGATTTTTTGTCTTTATCCAAAGAACTCATGTCCGCCATACGCAAACAATCTGACCAGATGTGTATCGAACCAGCGCATATTTTTTTCATTCGCCGCATTCCGCGCAGCAAAGTACAGCGCACCTTTTGACAAATCCGTTCCATCCAGCGCCAGCTCTACCGCCTGTTTCGTTTCCTCACTGATTGAAACAGTGTCGATCGTTCCGTTTTTACCGGGAAAACTGATAAATACCGTTGCTGTGCTGATACACCACATCTGTCACACAATCCGGGAACAACTCGCTCTTTATCCGGTTTAAGACGACGTTTGCAACCAAAAATCCTGCCGTTTAAATCCTCCGATCCGGCTTCCGCCTCCACGATTTTCAAAAGCACCTGATAATCCGCGCTGCTGATAGAAAGCTGCGTGCTGTCTGAAACAGCTGCTGCGCTATCCTCCCGTTCCAGCATCCTCACCTGCAGCGTCGGCTCTGCCAGATCGTTTTTCCTCCAGGGCCCGCCCGTTTTCTTCTTTTTCATAATCCAAAAGTTCCTCCATGCAGACGACGCTGTCCATGCTGTCCAGATACCGTCCCATTTCTCCTACCGTTCCGGTCAGCCGGACGCAAAACCATGCAGATACAAACATCATGGACGCCCCCGGTCAGCCATATACCATATTTTAAAGTGCTGTTTTTTTCCATTTCCATCCCCGTTCCCGGCTGTACGCCTTCTAAAGTCTATACAGCCAGTCTGAAAAATCACTTTTTTTCACAGACAAACTGCGACAGAAACTTCATTTTATGGTAGGATGGAGGAATACTGGGGCAAAACAGGAACGAATTCCGCATGTTTTTAGAATTGCATCCGTGTGAAAGCAATCCAGTATTTTATCTATTACAGTTCACTCGTGCCCTTCTGAGTTCAGATTCCGTGCTTGCACGAAAAAATCTGAACTCAGAAGGGCCGAAGGGAGATTTTATGAGCAAAAGAGCTGCGAAGCAGCGGAAAGCATCAAAGATGCGATTCATGACAATAGAATGTTGCGGAGCGAGCAATCTATTGTATAGCGAATGGCGCGGGTGAACTGTAACTTTTATCTTGACCTGAAAGGATTTTATCTATGATGATATTAAAAAACGATTCGTACCCATCGCTCTCCTGCTGTGCTTCACCCTGTCATTATCCCTGACCGGCTGCAGCGCATCTTCTGCGCAGCCGTTTTCCAAAACCGGCTTCTATTTTGACACCGTGATTTCCCTGACATGCTATGGAAACGATGCAGAAGCCGTCCTGAACGAGGCATTTGAACTCTGCGGGCACTATGAAAATCTGTTGAGCTACACCAAAGAAGGCAGTGATATCTGGAATATTAACCATGCGAATGGACAGCCTGTCACTGTCGATTCTGAAACTGCCTCTCTGCTGCAGACAGCGTTATACTGGTCTGAAAAAACAGACGGTCTGATCGATCCGACAATCACGCCGATTTCCAGCTCTGGAACTTTTTCCGGAAACCCGGCAGGTCCTGTCCCAAAGCAGTCCCAGATCAATGCCCTGCTCCCTCACGTCGATTACCACAATATCCGGATCGACGGCAATACGGTTACCCTCGCCGACCCGGATGCACAGCTTGACCTCGGATTTCTGGCAAAGGGGTGCGATCGCAGACCGCCTGAAAGCATTTTTCCTCCAAAAATATCACAAGTGCCCTGATCAATCTTGGTGGAAACGTCCGGCTGTCGGGCAAAAGCCGGATGGCACAGCATTTCGTACCGGCATCAAAAAGCCGTTTTCTGAAACAAACGAGCTGGTCGATATCGTCGCGTTAAAAGACCAGTCCCTCGTCTCTTCCGGAAATTATGAGCGTTGCTTTCGGGAAAACGGAGTGCTGTATCATCATATTCTAGACCCTCGCACCGGTTATCCCGTCGACACAGGTTTGAGTAGCGTCACGATCCTCTCCGATTCCTCCACGGACGGAGACGCCCTCAGCACGTCCTGCTTCTTACTTGGATATGAAAAAGGCAGGGAGTTGATCGACTCCCTGCCGGATGTTGAAGCACTATTCCTTTTAAGCGACGGCACAATTTACCGCACGGATGGATTCCCACAATCGTAACCGCTAAGAAAGAATCCTGCGAAGCAGGATTCTCCGCCTGCGGCGGGTCGCGTAAGCGACATTCTACCATTCCGCCGCAGTGCGATCCGCGCGGAGCGTTTTGTTCCAAACGCTCTGCGGCGAAACCTTCTCCGCAGGCGCAAACAATCAGTGCTTCACAATCACTTTCTTTGGACATTTCTCTGCGCAGATTCCGCAGCCCTTACAGGCTTCAGGATCAATCTTTGCGAGGAAGTCCGTCACTTTCGCTGCGCCAACCGGGCAGTTTCTTTGACAGAGTGTACAGCCGATACAACCTGCGCTGCACTCCTTCATCGTCACAGGACCTTTTGCCTTGGAGCTACATGCCACCAGATACTTTGCATCGTAAGCGAACCAGCGAAATCAGGTGCTTCGGACATGCTGCGACATTTTCCACATGCCTTGCAGGCTTCCTTATCGACAACTGCTACGCCGTCTACGACATGGATTGCATCAAAGGGACATGCCTTTACGCAGTTACCGAAACCGGTACAACCATAATCACAGGATTTCGGACCTCCGTTTGGGACAAAGGAAAGCATCGCACAGTCGGCGATTCCATGATACTCATAATCTGTCTTCGCCTTATCGCAGGTTCCCTGACAGGCTACAAATGCAACCTTTTTCGTCTCTTTTCCCGCTTCTACGCCCATGATCTTTGCGATCTCTTTTCCAACCGGCTCACCGCCCACCGGACAGGCATTGACCGGCGCCCCTTTGGCAATTGCTGCCGCCAGATTTGCACAGCCCTGCATAACCGCAGCCGCCGCAGTTATTTCCCGGAAGGGCTGACAAAACAGCCTCTTCCCTGTTCATCTACTTCTACTTTAAATTTGATTCCGGCAATGCCCAGAAACAGGCCGATAAACAGACCAACCGCTCCCTACCACTGCCATTGCAATCAGGATACCGCTTACCATTCTCCGCCTCCTATAACAGTCCGGAAAATCCGCAGAAAGCGATTGCCATCAGTCCTGCTGTGACGAGAACCATCGGCATTCCCTTAAAGGATTCCGGATAATCGTTGTATTCCAGTTTCTCACGGATGCCCGCAAGAATGACAATGGAAATCGTGAAACCAAGCGCCGTCGCAAAGCCATTTACCATGCCGGTAAAGATGCCGTACTCCTTCTGCACGTTAGTCAGCGCAACACCGAGCACCGCGCAGTTGGTCGTAATCAGCGGCAGATAAACGCCGAGCGCCTCATACAGCGATTTCATATATTTTTGAGGAACATTTCTACGAACTGTACCAGCGCCGCAATGACGAGGATAAATACGATCGTCTGCAGATACTGGATGTTCAAAGGCGTCAGAATAAATTTGTAAATTGCTCCCCGCCACACCGGAAGAAAGCGTAATGACAAAATAACGGCGGTCCCATTCCCGCTGCAGTTTCTACTTTTTTGGATACGCCCAGAAACGGACACAGTCCCAGAAACTGGCTCAATACTACGTTGCTGACCAGCGCAGAGCTGATCAGGATCAACAATAACTGCTGGATCTGTTCCATCATGTTCAGCCCTCCTCCTTCTTTGTCTGAGCAGCCGGATCCGAAGCGCCGTAAAAGCTGTGACCGCAGCAGCCGGAAACGCTACAGCTTAAACAGTCATCCGAGCAGCCAGACTGGATTTTGCTCATATCTTTTCCTTTTTTCTCACCGTTTATCTTGATCTTGTTCTGGGCAGCAGTCAGAAATGCCAGCACAAAGAATGCGCCGGGCGCCATAACGAAGATCGAAAAACGGAACGTAGGACTGAGGCATCACGCGAAAGCCGAACAGCTCTCCTGCGCCGAGGATTTCACGGACTGCACCGATACAGGTCAGCGCAACGGAAAATCCAAGTCCCATACCGATGCCATCGAACAAAGAAGGGAGCACCGGGTTTCTGGACGCATAGGATTCCGCTCTGCCCAGGATGATACAGTTTACGACAATCAGCGGAATATAAATACCCAGCGAATCATACAGGGACGGAATAAAGCCCTGCAGCAGAAGCTGCATCATCGTAACCAGAGACGCAGCGATGACGATGAACGCAGGAATTCTCACTTTATCGGGAATAATCTTGCGCAGTGCGGAAATGATCAGGTTACACAGCGCAAGGACTACCATCGTAGTCAGGCCCATGCCCAGACCGTTGACTGCGCTGGTCGTAACCGCCAGGGTCGGACACATACCCAGCGTCAAAACAAACGTCGGGTTCTCTTTGACAATACCGTTATAAAGCCGCTCTGCAGGCGTATTTTTTTCTTACTCATTTGCTGCTCCTTCCCCTGCACCTTGCTGCAGCATGGTCTGGAAATAGTACACACCAGCGTTGACTCCATTGGTCACAGCATTGGTTGTGATCGTAGCGCCGGAAATGGCATCAATTTCATTGTCTGCTGTCGAACCGGTTTTAGTGTATACATACGGATAGGCATTTTTATCTGCAAACTGGAACCAGAACGTCTCCCGCCTGCATGCCAAGACCTGCTGTTTCGGAAATAGACAGCAGAGAAATCCCGTTTAATGTGCCGTCATTGCGCACGCCAACGGTAAACTGGATATCTCCGCCGTAGCCCTCATGGGTTGTCACCGTCAGCACATAACCAAGTACTGTTCCAGACGCATCCTTTGCCTCCTGACAGGCATTGACACTGGCTGCGCTGTAGCCGCCCTCATTGAGCACAGTCTGTGCAGCTTCTTCTGTAAAATCTGTCACAGCTTCAAAGCTTTCCGCATCAGAAAAGACTTCACGACACGCGCATTTTGCCAGCCCTCCTGACGCGATGGGCTCTTTTGTTATCTGATAAACACAACCCAGCAGCAATCCGGCTACCAGGGTGATTGCGAACAGAATGCCCGCATCTTTCAGCATGCTCTTCATGACCGCTCTCCTCCTTTTTCCGAATGCTTTCGGCATCGTATAACGCTCAATCAACAACCAGAAGGTTGCCCAGAATAATTGCATAGGATACACCCTCTGCGCTCGCGCCGAAAATACGGAAGATCGCGGTCAGAAAACCGAGAATCACACCGTAAATGTACTGTCCTTTTTTGGTGACAGGACGGGTTACATAATCCGTCGCCATAAAGAATGCACCGAGCATCAGACCACCGCCTGCCAGCTGTGCGGACAGATATGCCGGGCTAATTGCAATTCCGCTAAGGGCTGCAAACAGCAGGACAAAAACGGCAAAGGAAGCGATATAGCTGCCCGGTACGCGCAGGGCGATTACACCTGCAACGATCAGAACACAGGCGCCCAAAACGATCGCAATCACGGAGGTCTCACCGATCGTACCAGCCGTGCGTCCCAGAATCATGTTCAGAACGTTGACGCTTTCTCCTGCTTTCAGACTTGCCAGAGGCGTCGCACCAGTATAGGCATCGCAGTTAAAATTCGTCATCAGGGAGGTAAAGGAAATCAGCAGAAAGCATCTGCCTGCCAGCGCCGGGTTCATGAAGTTCTGTCCCAGTCCACCGAACAGCATCTTTACCACCAGGATTGCAAACACGCCGCCGACAACCGGAATCCAGAAAGGAACGGATACAGGCAGGTTTAATGCCAGTAACAATCCGGTTACGACTGCTGAGAAATCGCCGATCGTGATGGGTTTTTTCATCAGTTTTTCATAGATATATTCGGTCAGAACACAGGTTGCAATACTGATCAGGATCAGAACCAGTGCCCGGAAGCCAAAATTGTAAATGCCAAAAAATGCAGGCAGAAGCAGTGCGATAACTACTGTCAGCATAATCCGGGAAGTGGTATCCTTCGCCCGGATATGGGGGTTGGAGGATACATTGCGTAAATCGCTCATTTCTTCGCCTCCTGCTGTTTTTTCTTTTTCTCCGCCAGAACCATCTTTCTCGCGGATTTGATCGCCTGTGTCAGAGGACGCTTTGCCGGACAGACATAGCTGCAGCATCCGCATTCGCAGCATTCCAGACCGTTACAGGCTTCAAATCTTTCGAGATCATGACGTTCTGCATAGTCTGCAAGGAGCTTGGGCACAACTCTGCCGGGACAGACTTCTACACAGCGTCCGCAGTTGATACACGCCGACGGCTGTGAATCTGCAACATCGTCATGGGTCAGGCACAGCAGTGCGGAGGATGTCTTGGTTGTCGGCACGTTTAAATCAAAAATACCAAAGCCCATCATCGGACCACCGGAAATAATCTTAGCAGGTTTCTGTACCAAAACCACCCGCTTCCTCGATCAGCTCGTTGTAATTTTGGTACCAATCCGGACAATAAAGTTCTGAGGGTTTGCAACTGCATCTCCCGTTACCGTTACGATACGGTGCATCAGCGGTTTCCCTTCGCGCACAGCCTGATTGATCGCAACAACCGTATCAACATTGTCTACGATACACCCCGCATCTGCAGGAAGCATGGAGGAATTGATCGCACGTCCTGTCACCGCATAAATCAGATGGCGCTCCTGAGCCCTGCGGGTATTTTTGTATGTAAGGCAGCCACGGAAATATCCGTTTCATCCTTTGTCAGCTTCTTTAACAGTGCAATTGCATCCGGTTTATTATCTTCTACTGCCAGCGTTCCCTTTGCGTTCGGGAACAGCTTCAGCATTACCTTCAAACCGGCAATCAGCTTTTCCGGCTCCTCCACCATTCTTCTGTAGTCAGAGGTCAGGTAGGGTTCGCATTCTGCACAGTTTACGATGACATCTGTAATGCTGTCCGGGTTTTTCGGACTCAGTTTTACATGCGTCGGGAAACCTGCGCCGCCCATGCCGACGATGCCGGCTTCTTTTCACTCTTCCGATAATTTCCTCCCGGCTTAACGTCTCCAGGTCTGCAGGAACAAACTCTGCTTCTTCATATAAATGGTCGTCCTCAATCACAATGCTCATTACATTGTCACCGGTTACGACGCGGTGTGGCTCGATCGCCTTAACTGTACCGGAAACCGTCGCATAAATCGGTGCCGATACAAAACCCTGGGCTTCCGAAATCTTCTGTCCTGTCAGTACATGGTCTCCCTTTGCCACGACAGGCACTGCAGGCGCACCGATATGCTGGGACAGCGGATATACCAGGTCACCCTTTGGCAGAACTGCCTTCATGGGCTTATCCTTCGACAGATCCTTCCCATCATAGGGATGAATGCCGCCCATAAATGTCAACTTAGCCATTCGCCAATCATCCTTCCTTTTCTTTTTTGTTTCTGAATATGTACATTGTATACATATATTCCATCTTGTATCATACTATTTTTTAGCCAAAATACTACAGGAAATTTCAAAATATGCTATCATACGGTTATGAAAACTTTAAAAAACCCTATTTTATCCGATACAACGAAAGAGCTGGCTTTTTTTTTGAAGCCCCTCAGGACATTTTATTTTTCGATATCGAAACCACCGGATTTTCCGCGCGCAGCGCCTGCGTCTATCTGATCGGCTGCGCTTATCTGACCACAAACGGCTGGGAAACCCGGCAGTTTTTTGCGGAGACGCCCGATGATGAAGCGGATGTTTTGCAGCAGTTTTTTCCTTTTCCGCCTCCTTTCCGGTCATGGTACATTTTAACGGAACAACCTTCGATGTTCCGTTTCTGCAGACCCGCGCGAAAAAATTCGGGCTTTCTTTTGTCCCGGCGTCCGTCCAGCACGACATCTACAAAAAAATAAGCCCTTATAAAAACCTCCTGCACCTGCCGGGATGTCGCCAGAAGCAGCTGGAGGAGTTTATCGGCATCCATCGGGAAGACCATTTTAACGGCGGCGAGCTGATCGAGCTGTATCATTCCTACGCCAGACAGCCTACAAAAGAGCTTCTCGACATCCTGCTTTTACACAACCGTGAAGACCTCGAGGGAATGACCACCCTTTACCGCGTGATGGCAATCCCGCTATTTTTCGAAGAACAGGGCTTTTCTCCGGTCACCCTTTCGCTCGAGCATACCGAGGACGCTTTTGGAAAAGCGCGGACCAATGCAGTCTTTACCCTGCAGACAGATATCCCTCTTCCGGTTTCTTTGTCCCTGCATGGCTCCGGCACTGTTTTAAAAAACTGCTTCCTCGCAGGCAGGGAACGGACTGTGCTGCTGCGCCTGCCGGTCTATGATGGCGTTTTAAAGCATTTTTATCCAGACTATAAAAACTATTCCTACCTGCCTGCAGAAGATACCGCAATTCACAAATCCGTCGCCGTTTACGTCGATAAATCGCAACGCATGCCCGCGACAGCCGCAACCTGTTATACCAAAAAAAAGAAGGACAGTTTCTTCCCTGCTTCTCTGCGCCGGACGAGCTGCCGTTATTTCGGGAAACCATAAAGACCGCCAGTGTTTCCTGCTCGCCGACGACTTGTTAAATTCCGACGCATCTGTCCAGAAAGAGTATCTGTCCGGCTGCTGCGCGCACTGGTGAAAACAAAGAAATAGGTTGGTAAGAAATCCAATCAACAATAGAATGCACGCTCTGCGAGCATTCTATTGTCATGAATCATAAAAAAAGAATGTGCCTTGGCACATTCTCGCGCCGAGGCGCGGTTGCTTTAGCAACCATCTACCCTTGCGCCGAGTGCGTATCCTCGCGGAGCGTTTTTATCGTATGGAAACGAAGTTTCCTATACGATAAAAAACGGGATGTACGCAACTTACGCACATCCCGTTCTATTTCTTATCGTTTCAATTATTCAGCGTCCTGATCTGCGATTACCTTGTCGATATCAACAGATACTACATCGCCGTCTTCCCTGCTCTTCCTTCTTCTCAGGAGCATGCAGCGCTTTGATGCTCAGGCTGATCTTCTTGTCCGCTTCGTTGAAGTCAACTACCTTTGCGGTAATCTCTTCGCCTACCTGCAGAACATCAGAGGGCTTCTCAATATGCTCTTTTGCGATCTGGGAAACATGAAGCAGCGCATCAATGCCGGATTCCAGCTCAACGAATGCGCCGAAATCAGTCATTCTTGCAACCTTACCGGTTACAACATTGCCGATTGCGTACTTGGTTGCTGCATCTTTCCAAGGGTTCTGATCTTCGAATTTCAGGCTCAGAGCAATCTTGCTGCCGTTGATCTCTTTGATCAGGACCTTCAGTTTTTCGCCAACCTTGAATACTTTCTTCGGATTCTCAACACGGCCCCAGGACATCTCAGAAATATGAAGCAGGCCGTCAGCGCCGCCCAGGTCTACGAATGCACCGAAATCGGTAACGTTCTTTACAACGCCTTCTACAACGTCACCTTCATGGATTCTTGCGAACAATGCAGCCTGCTGTTCTGCCTTCTTGGCAACAATCAGCTGCTTGCGATCGCCGATATATCTTCTTCTTCTTAGGATTGTACTCGCTGATAACGAAATCGATATCCTGACCTGCATACTTCGTCAGATCTTTCTCATAGGTATCGGAAACAAGACTTGCGGGGATGAAGATACGAACTTCATCTACAACAACAATCAGACCGCCATCCAGTACCTGTGTTACTTTTGCTTTCAGAACTTCATGGTTGTTGAAGGCTTCTTCGATTCTCTTGTTGCCTCTGTCAGCAGCAAGTCTCTTGTAGGTCAGCAGAACCTGTCCTCACCGTCATTGACTTTCAGTACCTTAACTTCCATCGTGTCACCAGGTTTTACGACAGTTGTCAAATCCAGTTTGGAGTCATTAGAATATTCGTTTCTGGTCAGAATGCCGTCAGATTTGCATCCGATGTTCAGTACGGCTTCTTCAGGCTTCACATCAATGACTGTACCTTCAACTACCTCTCCTGCATGTATTGTTTTCAGTGATGCATCAAGCATCTGTTCAAAAGTTAATTCGGACATAATTTTGAACCTCCTCGATAATTTTGTTCGGGGTAGATGCCCCGGCTGTAATACCCACTAGTCGGACAGATTTAGGTAGATCTAAATGCAAGTCATCCAGTGTCTGTATAAAATAGGTATCTGCACACTCCCGACTGCATATCTCGTACAGTTTCCTGGTATTGAACTGTGCCTGCCACCTATTATTATCATTGCATCAACTTTGGCAGCGATTTCTTTTGCCTCGGTCTGTCTTTTCCTCGGTTGCGTTACAGATCGTATTCACAACACTAATATCATAACCTTTTTTTTTCGAAAATTTCAACAAGTTCTTGAAATTTATTGTAGTTAAATGTCGTCTGCGACACAATACAAACCGGCTGATCGGGATTACATTGGATCTGTTCGATTTCTTCGGCGCACCTCCGCCACCATCGCAGGGGTACTTGACCACCCCATAATCCCCTCTACTTCCGGGTGTCCTGCGTTGCCGATAATCAAAATCTGTTTTCCGTTTGCACTCTCTTTTCGACGATATTATGAATTCGCTTGACAAACGGACAGGTCGCATCCACGCATTCCAGCCCCTGCTGCTCGATCTGGTCGTAAATTTCCTTTGCTACACCGTGGGAGCGAATCACGATCACGCCCTCTTTGATCTGTCTGAGCTCTTCTTTGTCTCAATTACAGAAACGCCTTTTTTTCAAGATCGCCGACCACCTCTTCATTGTGGATGATCGGGCCATAAGTGTATATTTTTGCGCTGGTCTGCGCCAGCTCGTCAACCCGGTCTACCGCACGCTTTACACCAAAGCAAAAGCCTGCGCTTTTTGCAAGCAAAACTTCCATTTTTTCCTCATTTCTGCGCACACTTTTTGCGCATGTCGAGTTTTGTGTCAAGTGTACGCAGACACAAATCCCGCGATTCAAAAATTTTATTTTTCCATCTCTTCCTCGCTCCTGATTCTCAGCAGCCTTTTTTCCGCGCAGATTTCCAGAATCCGGTCAACAACCTCTTCGATCGAAAGATCGGAGGTATCCAGAAGCACTGCGTCGTCCGCCTGCTTTAACGGCGCGATCGCCCTCGTCATATCCTGCATATCCCGTTTTTTGACGGTATTTAAAATCTCTTCATAATCGCAGTCCATGCCCTTTGCACAGTATTCGTCATAACGGCGCTTTGCACGCACATTCGCCGATGCGGTCAGATAAATTTTGACTGTCGCCTGCGGAAGAACGCAGGTTCCAATATCTCTGCCGTCCATAATCACATCCTGCGTCACCGCCAGATCGCGCTGCAGATCGATCAGCCAGCTTTCACCTGCGGCACAGCCGCGCTCTTAGACGCCATCTGTCCGACTTCTTCGGTACGGATTTTACTGTTTACATTTTCTCCGTTTTAAAAATACCTGCTGTTCGCCTGCCTCATATGCGACCCGGATGTTCGCCTCCTGACATTTTTGCGATTCGGTCGGTTTCTTCCCCTTTACGCCATTTTCCAGCAAAAATATGCCATTGCGCGGTAAATTGCGCCTGTGTCCCATAGCAGCAGCCTTTCTTTGCCGCCACCTTTTTGGCGATTGTACTTTTCCCTGCTCCTGCAGGTCCGTCAATTGCAATGCTGTATCCCATTTTATTCTCCTTTATTGCTGCCTGCCGCGCTCGTCCCGGCAAGGTAGCCGGTCGACCACGCGACCTGTAAATTAAATCCGCCGGTCAGTGCATCCCATCCAGCACCTCGCCTGCAAAATACAGTCCCGGCAGGCGTTTGGATTCCATCGTGGACGGGTTGACATCCTTTACATAGACGCCGCCGCGCGTGATAATTGCTTCGGCAAACTCCCCGGTTTTCTCCACTGTCATCGGCAGCTTCCGGATCAGCGCCGCAAATTTCTGCCGTTCCTGTTTCGTGATTTCATGTACCTTTTTTTCCGGTTCGATTCCGGATAATTCCAGCATGACCGGAATCAGGCGTGCCGGGAACAGCCCGTCTATCGCATTCCCGAAATTTTTTTTTCTGACTGTCAAATTCCCGCAAAGCCGTTTATCCAGCTGCTCTGCAGTCAGTGCAGGCTTTAAATTCAGTTCTATCCGACATTCCGGACGCGAAAGTTTTTTCTTTTCGTTTTTTTTCGTCCATTTTGCAAGCTGCGCGCTGTAGTAGCTGCTCGCGGACAACACCAGCGGTCGCTCACGCCAAAGTGCGTAAACAGCATTTCCCCGAAGCCCTGATAAATTTCCTTTCCATCGAAGTAAAGCGCCAGGTTGACGTTTTTAATGCAAGTCCCTGCAGCTTTGCGCACCAGGTATCTTCCGTCACAACGGTACACCAATGACGGCGTGCATGCCACAACCTTATGTCCGGTTGCTTCCGCCCACCGATAGCCGTCTCCGGTCGAACCGGTAGACGGATAGGACAGACCGCCCGTCGCCACAATCACGCTGTCTGCCTGTATCCTTTTCCCATAGGAAAGCTCCAGACCAACTGCTTGCCCGTCCTCTTCCAGAACCCGCTTCACGCTGCTGTGCAGATGAACCTTCACGCCCTCTCTGCAGCAGACGCTCCAACGCGCGGATAACGTCCGAAGAATGGTCGGATACCGGGAACACGCGGTTGCCGCGTTCCGTTTTCAATGGACACCCCGCCTGCTCCAAAAGCTGCATCACCGCCTGATTATCAAACGTTTCAAACGCGCTGTATAAAACTTCGGATTCGTTACAACCTGATCGAAAAGACGTCCCTGCTGCAGTCATTTGTCACATTGCAGCGCCCTTTTCCGGTAATATAAATTTTCTTGCCCAGTTTTTCATTTTTTTCATAAAGCGTCACCTGAGCGCCGGATTTTGCCGCCGCATAAGCCGCCATCATTCCGGCTGCCCCGCCGCCGATTACCGCGATATTTTTTTTCAATCTTCCGTCTCCTTCGGATTTAAAAAGATTCTGTCAGAACCGAATACTCATTGATAAAATTGATCTCATCATTCATATAAACCTGATAATTATTCCAGGCATTTTCCAGCTGCTCCAGATTTTTGCGAACCTGCTCCGGACTTTTCATACAGAGCGCCACAACGAGCGCATTGATGACAGAAAGCGGCGCAACGAGCGAATCTACAATCGAAACCATGTCACTTCTGGCAAGCAGGTTGCAGGAAGAATATAAATTCATCGGAGAATGGACGCTGTCCGTGATCGTAATGACCTTGGCGCTCCTGTCATTTGCAAATTCCATCGCCTTTAACGTCCGCATGGAGTAGCGCGGAAAGCTGATTCCGATGATACAGTCCTCTTCGTCGATCCGCAGCATCTGTTCGAAAATTTCGCTCGTGCTCGTGGATTTGATCTGAATGACGTTATCCCGGATCATCCCCAGATAAAAGCTTAAAAACCGGCCAACGGCTCACAGCTGCGGATTCCGAGAATATAAACCCGTTTTGCGGAAAGGATCAGATCCACCGCCGTTTCAAATGCTGCCGGATCGAGATGATCGATCGTATGCCGCAGCTTTTCGATATCGCTGTTTAAAACAGAGGTCAGAATTTCAGACTGGGTGCTGCCCGCATATTTTGCGCCAACGCCATCCACGGTATTTAACTTTCCCTTGACCCATGCCGCGATCGCCTGCTGCATCTGCGGATAGCCTTCATATCCCAGTCCGGCTGCAAACCGGACTACGGTCGATTCGCTGATTCCAAGCTCTGCGCCGAGTTTCGCTGCCGTCATAAAAGCCGCCTGATCGTAGTGCTCCATAATATAAGTCGCAATCGCCTTATGGCCTTTACTCATCGCCGCATATTTCTCGTTAATCCGGGAAATAATATCGTGTCTGTTCTCCATCTTTTCGTTTCCTTCTCGCCCCTCTGGTTTTTGTTTCTCACACGCAAAAACCTTCTTTTTAACATTTTAGCGGCTGGACGCCGGACTGTCAATAGACGGCAAAAGGGAAGCCAGAGATGGCTTCCCTTTGTACTTTTTATGGAATCCTTATACCGGATAAGCGGCGTTCTTTTGTATCAGCCTGCTTTAAATCCACTTTTTCCTGCTGTGCAAGACGATATTTGAAGAAATCGGTTGCAACCTGTGGGAACAGTGCATAGGTCAGGATATCTTCATCCTGCTGCTTCCACTGCTTCATCTCGGATTCGATCTTCTCCAGTTCGTTCGAATCAGGTCTGCAGGACGGCATGTGATCACTTCTCTGTCGCCGATAACCTTCTTCTGAACTTCCGGATTGAAGGGCTTTACTGTGCGGCCATATTTGCCGGAAAGCAGATCCTTGGTCTGGTCGGTTGCCATCTTGTAGCGCTCGCCCATCAGGACATTGAAGACAGCCTGTGTACCGACAATCTGGAGAAGAAGGAGTAACCAGCGGAGGCTCACCAAAGTCTTTTTCCGAACCTTCGGGATTTCCTTCAGCACATCGTCGTACTTGTCGCTTGCGTTCTGCTTTTCAGCTGGCTTACCATGTTGGAAAGCATACCGCCAGGAACCTGATAACATCAGTGTCTTGATGTTTACGCCAAGAACCTTGGGATCCATCAGACCGACTTTAAGCATTCTTCTCTGTAAGGACGGAAGTAGTCAGCGATTTCAGCCAGAAGGTTCTGGTCTAACCGGTGTCATAAGGTGTGCCGCGGAAGGTCTCAACCATAACCTCTGTTGCAGGCTGGGAAGTACCCATCAAGAATGGAGACATTGCAGTGTCGATAATATCACGCCAGCTTCAACAGCCTTTAAGTAAGTCATGCTTGCAACGCCGGAGGTATAGTGGGTATGCAGCTGGATCGGCAGCTTGGTCGCACTTTTCATGGCGCTGATCAAGTTCGGTTGCTTTATACGGAAGCAGCAGACCTGCCATATCCTTGATACAGATGGAATCTGCACCCATATCTTCAATTTCTTTTGCGATATTGGTCCAGTAATCCAGAGTATATGCATCGCCAAGCGTATAGGAAAGAGCTACCTGAGCGTGTCCTTTTTCCTTGTCGCAGGCTTTACTGCGCATTCCAGGTTGCGCAGGTCGTTTAAGCAGTCGAAAATACGGATGATATCAATACCGTTTGCGATAGATTTCTGTACGAAATACTCTACCACATCATCTGCATAGTGACGATATCCGAGGATATTCTGTCCACGGAACAGCATCTGCAGTTTGGTATTTTTGAAACCGTCACGCAGCTTGCGCAGACGATCCCACGGATCTTCCTTTAAGAAACGCAGGCACGCATCAAAGGTTGCGCCGCCCCAGCACTCTACGGAATGATATCCGACTTTATCCATTTTATCTACGATAGGAAGCATTAACTCGGTAGGCATTCTGGTCGCAATCAGCGACTGATGTGCATCACGAAGTACAGTTTCCGTAATTTTAATCGGTTTTTTGTACAGGCATTGTCATTTCCTCCATACTGTTCTATTTTACCGGACAGCATCTGTATCCGGCAACAGGCGGAAGCCTGACCGCCATCCTGCCCTGCAGCATGCGCGGTCGGTTGAAATTCAGATCAGATATTCTTTAGAACACACCGAAGATCGCCATAAACGTACCGGCTGCTACTGCAGTACCGATAACGCCAGCTACGTTCGGACCCATCGCATGCATCAGCAGGAAGTTGGTAGGATCTGCCTGAGCGCCAACTTTCTGCGATACGCGGCTGCCATCGGCACAGCAGATACGCCTGCGGAGCCGATCAGCGGATTTACCTTTCCATGTGTAACCTTGCACATCAGTTTACCGAACAGAACGCCTGCTGCGGTGCCACCGAATGCGAATGCAATCAGACCCAGCACAACGATCTTGATGGTATCCCAGTTTAAGAATGCTTCTGCACTTGTTGTTGCACCAACGGAAGTACCGAGCAGAATTACAACGATGTACATCAGGGCGTTGGATGCGGTATCCGCCAGCTGACGAACCACACCGCTTTCTCTGAACAGGTTACCTAACATCAGCATACCAACCAGCGGAGCTGTGGTAGGCAGGATCAGGCAGACAACGATTGTAACGATGATCGGGAACAGGATACGCTCCAGCTTTGTAACCGGACGGAGCTGTTCCATCTTAATCTTCCGCTCTTTTTCTGTGGTCAGAAGCTTCATAATCGGGGCTGAATGATCGGCACCAGGGACATATAGGAATATGCCGCTACTGCGATCGGTCCAAGCAGCTGGGTCTGTCCCAGCTTACCGCAAAGGAAAATAGAGGTAGGGCCGTCTGCACCGCTGATGATGGAGATTGCAGCTGCAGCTTTGTCATTGAAGCCGATCGCAATCGCACCGAAGTATGCAGCGAAATACCAAACTGTGCTGCAGCTCCCAGCAGGAAGCTTTTGGGATTTGCGATCAGCGGGCCGAAGTCCGTCATCGCACCGACACCCATGAAGATCAGGGACGGCAGAATTGCCCATTCATCCAGTTTGTAGAAATAATACAGCAGGCCGCCTACGCCGTTTGAGGAATCCTCAAAGCTCAGCATGATATCCGGGTAGATATTTACAAGCAGCATGCCAAATGCAATCGGGACAAGCAGCAGCGGCTCGAATTCCTTGGCGATTGCCAGGTAAAGGAACACGCATGCCACCAGAATCATCACTACATTTCCCCATGTCATATTGAAAAATGCAGTCTGATGAATCAGGTTGTCCATCGTAGTCGTAATATAAGACATTTCGTTGACCTCCTGTGTCAGTAATCAGGGCCGGACAATCCGGATCAGTTTAAGGTTGCCAGTAATGCACCTACTTCGATCGCGTCGCCGACTGCTACATTGATGCTTGCCACAGTACCGTCCTTAGGAGCTACAACGGGGATTTCCATCTTCATTGCTTCGATGGTAACAACCGGATCGCCGGATTTTACAGCCCTGGCCAACCGCAGCGTCAATCTTGAATACCTTGCCGGCTGCGCCTGCTTCTACGCGGATGCTGCCTGCTGCACCTGCCGGAGCTGCTGCTTTCGGAGCTGCCTTGGGCGCTGCCTTCGAGCTGCCTTAGGTGCGGTCTTGGGTGCTGCAAACCGGTGCTGCGCCGCTTTCTTCTACTGTAACATCATATACGTTTCCGTTTACGGTAATGGTATAATTCTTCATGATTCAATCCTCCTGTGAGTAATATGCTTTTGCTCAGGCATTTTTCCAGCTTCCGCTGCGCCGTCTGATACTTCTTACAACAAATCCGTCTGTCGATGTTGCCTTCGCTTGCCGCAATCGCCGCTGCGATTACTGCGATCAGCTCTTCATCTGAGGTTTCTTCCTCTTCTTCAACAGGCGCTGCAACAACCGGTGCCGCTGCCGGAGCAGCTGCAGGCTGTTTGTTCTTCTTGGAAAACTTTTCCTGAATCTGCGGGATAAACTTGAAGCAGCCGATTAACAAGCTGATCAGAATCAGGATAATAAATACCGTTCCCATACCCATCAGGGTGTTAAGGGCTGCATTTAACATCAGCTCACCCATGGAACGCTCTACATTTACTGTGATGGAAGACAGGCTGCCCTGGTCATTGATAATCAGGGTAACAACCGCATTATGATCCGCACCGGAAACGCTCGCTTCCACAATCGCCTCGTCAACCAATCTCTACTTTTATGATCTGTCACTCCATTATATGCACCCAGATCGACATCGCCGATTCCCAGCTGGAAATGCCGGCGCTGATAACCGCGTCGCTTGCATACTGATCCTGCATGCCACCGGTTACAATCTCGTTCAGTGCATTTACCACCTGATCAGAATAATTGATCAGGCTTGCTTCATCGATCTGCAGCTGGCTTTCTCCTGCACCTGGTCTGCTTTGCCGCACGCGGCTGTACCGATCAGGCAGGTCACCATACCTAACAGCAGCAAAAATTTTTTCATATGAAACAGCTTCCTTTCTTAGACTGTGCCGTGCTTTCTGACAGGACCGTCCTCCCGTTTGGTGAACAGCATCTCGAATGCACCGATCACATATTTTCTGGTGTCTGCTGCTTCGATGATCTGATCTACATAGCCTCTCTCTGTGCTGCGCCTCTGCGCTGGTCTGCAATGCTTCATACTCTGCTGCGCATGCGTCGATCGCTGCAGCATCCTGACCGTCACAGATAATCTTAGCTGCCAGCTTCGCATCCATTGTGCCGATCTTCGCATCCGGCCATGCATATGTAATGTCTGCGCCGATTGCCTTGAGTTCATAACGGTATAAGCGCTTCCGAAAGCCTTGCCGATTACAACGTTTACTTTCGGAACGGTCGCGCCTGCAAATGCATAGGTCAGCTTTGCAGCAGCCTTTGCGATCTTCTTCTTCTTCACATTTGCTTGCAGCATAGCCTGCAACATCTGTCAGGGGACAGAACCGGAATGCTGAATGCGTCGCAGAAGTTTACAAAATCAGCAGCCTTTTCACAGCCCGCCGCAGAAAGGACTTCACCGAAGTTTGCTGTTTCCTTGCCTTCTTCATCATAGATGCGGCTGCGGTTTGCAACTGCACCGACTGTCTCGCCGTTTAAGCGCAGGAAGCCAGTTACCATATCCTTGCCGTAAGCGCTCTTTACTTCTCCCACGTTCTGATCATCTGCCAGCATGGACAGGACAATCGTGGTATCTCCGTTATAGCCTGCAGCATCTGCGATGTCACGGTTTAAATCGTCCTCGCATTCGCCGTAAGCGTCGTTTTCTTCGTTATTGCCGGGGATCATGCATACCAGCTCGCGGATCTGGGAAAGGATTTCCTCCTCTGTTCCCACGAAATCAACCAGTCCGGCTTCCTCACTCTGGAATTTTGCAGAAGAGGTATCGTCCTTCTCTGTCCAGCTGCCTTCCATAGCGTTCGGGGAATTTACGAACAGCTTTGCTTTTTGCTTTCCATAAAGGTAAAGTCTGTCAGTCCCGGAATCAGTGCCAGACCGCCGCCGCAGCTGCCAAATACTGCTGTGATCTGCGGAATCACGCCGGATGCCAGAGCCTGTTTGCGGTAGATTTCACCGAAACCGTTTAACGCATCCGTTGCTTCCTGCAAACGTAAGCCTGTGGAATCAATCAGTCCGATCACCGGCGCACCTGTCTTACTTGCCAGGTCATAAAGGCCTGCAATTTTTCTGGCGTGCATCTCGCCAACGCTTCCCCCAAAACAGAAGCATCCTGGCTGTACACATACACAAGGTTGCCATCGATCACCCCGTAGCCGGTGATCACACCGTCGGAAGGGGTTTTTGTCTGTTTCAGATTGAAATCTGTAGCTCTGGCAGTTACCTTCGCGCCGATTTCAACGAAACTGTTTTCGTCGAGTAAAGCTGTAATTCTTTGACTCGCTTGTGAAGTATTGCTCATTTTTTCAGCCCTCCATGTTATATTGGGTAATATAATAGACCAGTTAAGATCCGTACTTTAGAAGTATAACACGAAAAAAAAGTGCAGTCTGCCAGATATATTTTAGAAATATTCTACTTATTTATTTTTAAATTGCTTCTCTTTTACAGCGGTTTTTACAACAACACCAGGGCAAGAAGTCTTTTTCAAGCAGTAACAATAGGTGATTTTCGGTACCCCAAATGCCGCTGTAACAGGTAATTGCTCATAAAGCGCGCCATTTACCAGATAGCTCACCGTCCCGACCTGTTCACCCGCTTCGACCGGTGTGCCGTCAACTGTCCGGGCAGGCTCACGCGCACATCCGTCTGATCGCCTCTGGAAAGCAGCATCCGAATTTCCTTTTTGGGGCAATTTAACGAAACCTTCGCAAGCTGTCCGTTTTCCACCAAAAGCGTCTTTGGCAGGTCAGGCTGCTGCAGGCTTCTTTGGTCAAATGCTTCCAATCCATATTCCAAAAAGCAGCCTCGCATCGTGCCATTTCCATGTGCGATTGTTCGGCCAGCCGCACGCCAGCAGCGCAATGGTAAAACTTTTTTCCCCTTTTGTAAGCGCGCCCACATAGCAGTATCCCGCTTTTCCGGTAAATCCGGTTTTCCCGGACAGCATTCCGTCCATCATCTGTAAAAATGCGTTGTGGTTTGCAGCGCTGACTGTCCTGGTTCCGGTTTCAAACGTCCCGTCCTGCGCTTTTTTCAGGCTGCAAAACTGCCTGGAAGCCGTTCTGGTAATTGTAAGAAAAGTCTCCTTTTGGGGAGACATAAACGCACAGTAGCGCATGATAGCGGCGAGGTCTGCCGCCGTACAGGAATGCTGTTTTTTGTATGCCGTCTGTTTCAAGCTCTGCGTCCAGTCCGTTCGGCGTGATAAAAACGTGTTCTCACAGCCGATTTCCTTTGCTTTTTCATTCATTTCCCGTGCAAAGGTAAGCACTGCCTTCCTGCTTTCTTCCTCTGTGTGCAGGCTGCAGTCCATGGAAAGCCCAGCCGCCTTACTCCCGTAATACTCTGCAATCACCACTGCTGCATCGTTGTAGGATTCCAACATCAGCCCGTAAAGGAGATCCTCCATTCGGTAATACTCGCCCTTCTGCACGCCCATATGTACCTTCGGCTGCCTCGCCGCATAAGAAGAAACCGGCAGGACGTCCTCCGGATTTCCAGTTTCCAGTGCCAAAACACATGTCATGATCTTCGTCGTGCTCGCCATCGGCAGGACTTCGTCCCCGTTTTTGGAAAAACAAAATACGCCCGTTCTCCGCGTCCATCAGGACGGCGGCACGGGCGTACAGCTCATTGGTTAAACTTGTCTCATTTTTTTCGTTCGTCTGCGGTCGCTGCGGCAGATCCGGACGCTGCATAGCTATTTCCGGCGTTCACAGTCATCTCTGGTACAGATACAGTCGTAAACAACATCAGCACGAGCGCCGTCAGTGCTCCTGCAGATTTCCAGTTTCGATTCCCCGATCGGCATATTTATTCCCCTTTCCGGGATTTCTTCCTATTATATGCCGCAGGACAGCTGTGATATGCGAATCACGTCTGCAGCTGCAGCACCGCCTCCTGCTCTGCCTGCTCTTTGAATTCTTCTACCTGTACGGCAGACAGCCCCGGCAGCTCTTCCAGAGAGCCTACGCCAAACGACCGTAAAAACTGTTCTGTCGTGCCGAATAAAAGCGGGCGTCCTGGCGCATCCAGCCGTCCCAGCTCTTCTACCAGATTGTATTCTACCAGACGGTTGATTGCATGGTCGCAATTGACGCCTCTGATCTTCTCGACGTCAAGGCGCGTCACCGGCTGCTTGTAGGCAATGATTGAAAGAGTTTCCAGCAGCGTGTCGGTCAGCGTATATTTCTTCGGAGCTTTGGCGATGCGGATCAGATAATCGTAAAATTCCGACCGGGTACACATCTGCCAGGAATCTTCGAGCGAAATCAGGTTCACCCCCCGGTGCTCCTTTTCCCAGCCTGCGCGCAATTTTTCCAACAGTTCCCGCGTTTTTTCGGGTGTCTCACCAATTGCTTCTGCCAGTCGTTTCGTTTCCACTGCTTCCCCATCGTAAAAAGAATTGCTTCCAGCGCTGCTTCCTTTTCTGTCAGCTTCATGCCATTTGTTCCTCCCTCGATATCACCGTCATATCATCATTGATCGAAGCCTGCTCTACCGTAATTTTTCCGGTTTTCATCAGCTCCAGCACCACCAGAAAGGTCACGATCACTTCGACCTTGCTGTGCTGTTTTTCCAAAAGTGCCCGGAAGGAAAACCGTTTATGCGTCCGGATAAAATCTTCCACATAGACCGCTTTTGGTCTACGCTGACCTCATCCTTTTCGATTCTGCCAAAATTGCTGCGCACCGGGTCTTTTTATCCTCCCGGCGTTTCAGGATTCCCTCAAAAATCTCCTGTAACTTCGCCAGCGTCATATCTTTGAGCAGTTCGTTGTAATCCAGCGGCGGACGATACGCCTCCACCTCTCTTGGAACATCCTTTTCCCTGTAAAAAGCTCTTCGCCGCATCCAGCTCCATGTCCCGCAGCTCGAAGGACATATACTTATACATCTTGTATTCCAGCAGCTTTTCCACCAGCTCTGCTCTCGGATCTTCTTCCTCGCCCTCTTCATTGATCTCACGGGGAAGCAACATCCGACACTTGATGTCCAGAAGGGTTGCCGCCATCAGCAAAAATTCGCTCATGACGTTCATGTCTTCCGTCTGCATCTGACGGATATAATCCAGATACTGTTCCGTGATTTCCACGATCGGAATATCGTAAATATCGACTTTATTTTTTTCAATCAAATGTAAAAGCAGATCCAGCGGACCCTCAAATACTTCCAGTTTGACCTCAAGCGCCATATTTTTCTCCAGTAAGTGCCTTTAAAAATTCCATCTGCCGACAGACAATCGGAATCTTTTTACTCTTCTGTGACCAGATCAATGACCACAAGCTCCGCCGGATTGAACAGCCGTACCGGAATTGTATGGCTGCCCAGCCCTCTGCTGACAATCATCTTTTTCTGATTCTGTTCATAATAACCGCCGTCATATTTCGGAAACAGCCGATAGGACGTGGAAATCACCCCGCCGATACCCGGAATCCGTACAATTCCGCCGTGAATATGTCCGGAAAGCGTCAGATCCGCGCCCCAGCCGGCATAGGCGTCAAAAAAACCGGATTGTGGGCAAGCAAACACCTGAAAATCATTTCGGTCAGCATGTCCGACCATCCGGGAAATTGTTTTCGATTCCAGTTTTGTGCGATCCAGCTTCTGATAATATTCTCGCGGCAAGTCAAGACCGGTAATGCGGATTCCATACTCCGGCAGCAAAACGCTGCCGTTTTCAAGAATCCGCACAGGGTTTCCTTTTAAAAACGCACGATAGGATGCCCCCATTTTCCCATAGGTTTGCGGTCCCGATAAATCCGGTATTCGTGATTGCCGTTTGCATAATAAAACGGATACTCTGCAGAAATCGCCCTGACAAGCTCCTTTGCATGTTCCATTGACTTCCCTGACCGGGAGGTAATCAGATCTCCTGCGCACAGAATCAGATCCGGATTACTGGACTTTATCGCAGCGAGCAGCTTTTCATTGTGTTTGCCGTAGGATTTGTTGTGCAGATCTGCAAGCAGAACCACTCTGCAGTTTTTTTTTCAGCCTCCGATCTGAAATTCGATAGGAAACTTTCACAAATCGATTGCTGTCACATATCATCACAACCAGCAGTATAAGTGCTGCAGGCACAACAAAACGACCAGAATCTTCCACATAGGCATCCTCTCTTTTTGAATCTGTAAAGCCAATTCCGGCTTTTATCCACATCTGCTCCTGCAGCATCCTTTTACTGCCTCTTTCCACAAAACTCACAGCAAAAAACGCTGTCACCGCTTTTTCACATAATCTCTGTAAAACGCTTTTTCCACGTTGCTTGCATACAAAATGGGAACCGTACCGATCTGCTCTCCGTTCAGGCGATAAATCGCTTCACCCGCCTTGTGCCTACAACGACCGGTGCTCCGCCTCTTTTTGGGACAGAAATTTTTTTCTGAACCATAGAAATATCGTTGCCATCGGTATCCAGCCAGACAAACTCCGACGCATAGACGACCGGAACCGCTTCTTCCTGTCCGCCTTTTACGGGAACTGGAAGAAGCTGGTCTTATTATCGTCCCGGTACAGGGCGCTGACGCTGTAACCGTAAGAAAACAGCGTTGCCGCATCCAAAAACGTGCCCTGGAATCCGGTGCAGTCATCACGACCGTAATCAGGTCTATCCCATCTTTTTCTGGCAGTTGCAGACAGACAATATTTCGCCTTCGCCGTTGAACCGGTTTTTTTCAGCCCCGTCGCCCACTGGTACTGCTTTAGCAGCTTGTTGGTGGACGAAAGTGTAAACGGCGTGCTGCCCCCGCGCCGTCGTATGGGTAATATCCTCCATCCAGATTCCGGTATACTGATAGATGTCTGGATATTTCTGTACCAGCTCGCGGCTCATAATCGCACATCCCGCGCCGTTGTATGGTGGCTGTCGTCGTCCGTCAGTCCGCAGCAGTCCGTAAAATGCGTATTTGTCATACCCAATGATTGTGCCTTTTCATTCATCTTTGTAACAAAAGGCTTCTTCGCTTCCGCAGACGTATTCCGCCATCGCAACCGCCGCGTCATTGCCGCTTGCAACCGCAATACATTTGATCAGCGTTTCCACTGTCTGCACTTCTCCCTGCTTCCAGAAACACCTGCGAACCGCCCATCGACTGCGCGTGTTCACTCGTCACCACTTCATCCGTCAGATGGATCTGTCCCTGTCCGAGCGCTTCAAAAATCAGCAGCAGTGTCATAATCTTGGTAATACTGGCAGGCGAGCAGATCCGGTCTGCATCCTTTCAAAGATCACTGTCCCGGTCTGCGCTTCCAGTAAAATGGCAGAAGGGGCCGACACCGTTACCGCCCCCCTCTGCTGCTGTTCCATTCCAGTCCGGAACCAGGGATGCCATAAAATCAGTAGAAATGACAGCCATGCTGCCAAGACTTTTTTCCAGAAGGATTGTCTCATTTCATACACTCCGTCCATCCGTTTTACCACTATTTTTATGTCCCTGCTCCCGGATTATTCCTTTTTTTCGCTTATTTCTGCGCAATCGCTGCTGCAGCTGCCGCTGCAACGGTTCTGCCGGAACGACTGCTCCGGTAGCTGTATCAATCGTCACACCTGTCGCAGGATCGATTTACCCATGTTGCAGGATTGATCACCGGCACTGCAGTTGCCAGACCGTTTGCATCAAACACATAGGTCACGCCGCCTACTGCCAGTGTCGTATTGACTGCCATCGCGCCGTTTGTCTGGAAGTAACGCATGCCGGAAGCATCCGTATACCAGCCGTACTGCATTGCGCCGTCTGCTCGAACAGATAAGTCACGCCGCCGATATTGGTCAGCCCGGTCGCCATCACGCCATTTGTATTGAAATAATATTTGTTTGTGCCGACTGTCAGAAGTTCGTTGGCTGCCATAGAACCATCCGTCTTAAAGTATCTGGTTTCCTGCGGTCTGGTCGCTGTAAAAAGCCGTACTGCATTGCACCATCTGCCCCGAACAGATAAATCTTGCCATTTAACGGGATCATGCCTCTCTGCATCAGGCCATTGGAAGCAAAATAATATTTCTTTCCGCCGATTTCCACCAGATCAGTCAGCATATGGCCGTCCTTGGTATCCATGTACATCATGTTGATGCCGTCGCCGAGCCAACCCTTTTTTGTACAGCGTGCCGTCCGTATTCATGAAGTAGCGCTTACCTCCATCCTCTATGAAGCCGTACTGCATTCTGTAGTTCTTATAATAATATCTGCCACCCGCACGGTCTACGAAGCCGTTGCAACGATCAGGTTGGAGTAATCCTTGAACTGATAGTTTACATCCACACTGCCGTTTATGCCCGCAACGACACCGCTGCTGGAATACTGCCAGAACGCCGGATTGGGATATTCGCATACCGTGTTGTACTGTGCAATCCATTTGTCATAAGGGGTTGTCGCGATCTTGCCGACCATCCAGTTTTTGCTGGAATAAACCATCGGATAATAGCCTGCCTGCTGTACGGTGCTGCAAAATGCCACCGTTAACGCTGCCAGCTGATCGGGGAGACATAGTTTTTATGGATGGAATCCTCCAGGTCATATACGACCGGATAGCTGACCGAATAAGGCTCCATCGCTGCAATGGCAAACTGAGCCTCTGTCATCGCACCTTCTACGGTTGTGGCATACGAATAAACGTAGACGCCGACCTTCATGCCAGCTGCAGTCGCTCCCGCCATATTCACCGCATAATACGGGTCTAAACCGCTCTTTGCGCTTCCCGCCTTTATGAACGCAAAGCTATAGCCTGCATTTTTGACTGCAGACCAGTTTACCGCGCCTTGATATTTGGATACATCAATTCCCTTCGCGAGCGGTGCCGCCGCCTTGGCAGTCGCCGGTGTTGAAAGAAACGTTCCTGCCGCTACCGCAGCCGCCAGCACAAGACCGGCAATTCTCTTTCCAAATCCGAATTTCATTTGTCCTCCTATGTACTGTGAAAATTTGCGAAACGGAATCCTGCCTTGCAGGATTCCTCACCTGCGGTGGGTCGCATCCGCGGCATCTTTCCATTCCGCCGCAGTGTGATCCCAAAAGGGACTTTTTTCACAATACGAATGTATTGAAAAAAAGTCCCCTGGGGAAACCCTCAGGGACTCATTCCTTTAGTTATATTTGCGTTTTTCTTGCTGCTTCAGACTTTTTCTTACGCTTTACGCTGGGTTTCTCGTAGTGTTCTCTTTTGCGGATTTCCTGCTGGATACCTGCCTTTGCGCAACTTCTCTTGAAACGACGCAGAGCGCTATCTAAAAGTCTCATTCTCTTTAACGATGATATTAGACATATACTCTCACCTGACCTCCCTTCAGTCCCTCGTATCCACGACTGACCGGGTTAATAATGTACAAAATTGATTAACTCACATGCACATGAACTATTATAACAAAAATTCTGATTCGTCAACAGTTTTTTCAAAATATTTATTTGTCGATCTGTCCTGCCAGAACCTTCGCTGCTTCTGCTATTGCTGCATCGATTCCTGCCGGATTCTTACCGCCTGCCTGAGCCATGTTCGGACGGCCGCCGCCGCCACCGCCAACCAGTGCCGCAATTCCTTTGATCAGGTTACCTGCATGGGCTGCCCTGCTTCATTGCAGCATCTGTTGCCATTGTGATCAGATTGACTTTCCATCCTTTGCGGAAGCCAGAACAACAACACCTTCTCCAAGCTTTTCCTTTAACTGGTCACCAAGATCGCGCAGGCCGTTCATATCCACATCTGCTACACTGACTGCCAGAAGCTTCACGCCGTTTACATCCTGAACCTGATCCATAACGTCGCCCAGCGCCTCTTTTTTGCAGCCTTGCTCTTTGGATTCATTGTCAGCCTGCAGGCTCTTAAGGTCTGCCATCAGGTGCTCCAGCTTCTCCTGCAGGTTTGCAGGGGTTGCCTTTACGGTCTTCGCAGCCTCTTCCAGCTTCTTCAAGATCGTTGTAGTAATCGAAACGCCCTGTCCGGTCAGCGCTTCAATTCTGCGCACACCTGCAGCAACACCGCTCTCGGAAAGGATCTTGAATGCCTGAATTCTCCGGTGTTGAAACATACCGCCACAGAACTCCTTGGGTAATCGTCCACGCATACAACACGAACCGTATCACCGTATTTTTCGCCAAATAAAGCCATGGCGCCGGATTTCTTTGCCTCATCCAGAGTCATCAGTTTGGTGACAACCGGGATATTTTCTGCAATTTTTCATTTACTGCCTTTTCCACCTGTGCCAGCTCTTCTGCTGTCATTGCTGAAAAATGGCTGAAGTCAAAACGCAGATGTCCTGCATTATTCAGGGGAACCCTGCTGCTCTACATGAGTGCCGAGTACATCCCGCAGTGCTTTCTGAAGCAGATGCGTTGCTGTATGGTTTTTGCAGGTTGCGCTGCGGTTTCCCTTATCAACAGACAGCGTTACTTCGTCGTCCAGCTTGAACATGCCGCTTACCACATAGCCCACATGACCGATTTTGCCGCCTTTTAAGTGGATCGTGTCTTCTACTGCAAATTTTCCGTCAGCAGAGGTGATTACACCCTTGTCGCCTTCCTGACCGCCCATTGTGCCATAGAAAGGAGTTGCATCTACAATAATTGTACCCTTGTCGCCATCTGTCAGTGCTTCCACCACTTCATCCTCTGTGGTCAGCGCGCTGATTCTGAAACCGCTTCCAGTTTGTCGTAACCAACAAAGGAAGAGGTGATTGCAGGATCAAGAGACTCATAAACAGTCGCATCTGCGCCCATATAGTTGGTTGCCTTCCGTGCTTTTCTCGCCATCTCACGCTGCTTCTGCATTGCTGCATTAAAGCCGTCCTCGTCAATGGAGAACCCTTTTTCCTCAAGGATTTCTTTTGTCAGGTCGATGGGGAAGCCGTAGGTATCGTACAGGCGGAACGCATCCTCGCCATCCATTACAGTCTTTCCTTCTGCCGTCATCTTTTCTTCCAGATCCGTCAGAATTGCAAGTCCCTGATCGATCGTCTTATTGAATTTTGTCTTCTTCCTGCGTCAGGACATTTAAAATAAAATCTTTCTTTTCTTCCAGCTCCGGATATCCGTCCTTACTGCCTTCGATTACTGTTGTGCTCAGATTTGCAAGGAATTTACCGTCGATGCCGAGCAGTCTTCCGTGACGTGCCGCACGACGGATAATTCTGCGCAGAACGTAGCCGCGCCCTTCATTGGAAGGCAGAATACCGTCGGAAATCATAAACGTTGCGGAACGGATATGGTCGGTGATGATACGGATGGAAACGTCCCATGCGTGCTCTTTGTGATACTCCTTGCCTGCCAGCTCACAGACACGGTCGCGCAGCGCACGGATGGTATCTACGTCAAAAAATGGAATCCACGTCCTGAACAACCACTGCCAGACGTTCCAGACCCATACCGGTATCAATGTTTTTCTGTTTTAATTCGCTGTAGTTGCCGTGGCCGTCATTATCAAACTGGGGAGAATACGTTATTCCATACTTCCATATATCTGTCGCAGTCGCAGCCAACGGTACATCCAGGCTTGCCGCAGCCGTATTTTTCGCCGCGGTCATAATAAATCTCAGAGCAGGGACCGCAGGGGCCTGAGCCATGCTCCCAGAAGTTGTCTTCCTTACCAAAGCGGAAAATCCGTTCCGAGTGCAATGCCGATCTCGTTCTGCCAAATTGCAAAAGCTTCGTCGTCATTTTCATAAACAGACGGATAAAGTCTGTCGGGATCCAGTCCAACGACCTGTGTTAAAAACTCCCAGCTCCATGCAATCGCTTCATGCTTGAAATAGTCGCCGAAAGAAAAGTTTCCGAGCATTTCAAAAAAGGTGTCCGTGACGTGCGGTTTTACCGATATTTTCGATATCACCGGTACGGATACATTTCTGACAGGTAGTCACACGTCTTCTGGGCGGAATCTCCTGTCCTGTAAAATAAGGCTTTAACGGCGCCATGCCGGAGTTGATCAAAAGCAGACTGTTGTCGTTATGCGGCACCAGAGAAAAGCTCTTCATCGCCAGATGTCCCTTACTTTCGAAAACTCAAGGAACATCCTTCTCAATTCGTTCACACCATATGCTTTCACGTTTCTTCCTCCTTCGTTGTTTCTTACAACGTTCTTTCATCGCCCCAGAAATACAGAGCCACTGTACCCGGACCGGTATGGGGCCAATTACAGTTCCGATATTGTTGATCTGTACTTTTCCGTCCAGTTTAGGAAACGTTTCCTCAACCAGTTGTGCAACCGCTTTTGCATCTTCCATGCAGGCTGACTGACTGATATAACACTTTCCGGAATATTCCCGTCCGTTCTGCGCATGCTCTTCCATCCGCTTAACGATCTCACGGATCACCTGTTTTTTCCACGGTATTTGCTGCGCGGAATCAGCCTGCCCTCTGAATTCACATTCAGCAGCGGACAGATATTGAGCATCTTTCCGAAAAAATCCTGCGGTTTTGGAAACTCTTCCGCCACGGATATAGCTGGTTAAATCTGTTGAGAAAAACCAGTGATGCAGGGTATTGCGATGTGCCACGATCCATGCTGCATTTTCCTCCAGAGACATTCCAGCACGCTGGTTCTCCAGTGTCTGTTCCACCAGCATACCGTAACCGGAAGAAGCCGCAAGGGAATCCACGACCATTACCCTGCGGTCCGGATATTTTTCTTCCATCTGGGTCTTTGCAACATTCGCCGAATTGATGGATCCGGAAATTCCACTGGAAAGCGTCAGATGAAGCACATCTTTTTCCGCTCTTTAAAACAGGCTCAAACAACGCGCAGTATGCCTCTGCATTCACCTGAGAGGTCACAGGCTGCGCGCCGTCTCCGATCATTTTATAAAAATACTTCCGGCGAGATGGACGAGTACAGGTCATCTGCATATTCTTTTCCATCCAGCTGATAATGGAACATGGCAAAGGGAACTTCATTTGTTTCCATGAAGGTACGACTCATATCTGCTGTCGAACAGCAGGTAACTACATACTCTCTCATTTTTCCCGCTCCTTTGGGTATTTTATTTTTGCAAACATGTCTTATTATAGTAAATCTTTTCGTCTCTTACAAGTCCAAAAATAAAATATCCGCAAGGTATTACTGGGAATCCGTCTGCTGCTGTTTTCTTTTTCTTGCGTTTTCCCGCCGTTTTTTACCCGATTTTGCCGCGCTTTGTCGCCTTTATGATAAGGACTGCCGCTAAGACGGCTGCGGCGGCAATCGCAAGAATCAGCCAGATCGGTACGCTGTTATCCTGCACGCGGTAGACCGCAAACGCTGCTCCGTAAAGGAACCGATACAGTCACATAACTGCCGTCCTCTTCTGTATCCGCCTTTTCCCACTTATTTTCCGTCTGAACCCTTACCGCAGCGCCGTCTGCGCCGTCCGGTATCCGAAGATGCAGGACATATTCCTCCTTTTGCTCCGGCATGTTGTCGATATTCAGGTATAGGCATAGACAAGATCCCCATCCGAAATCTTATCCGCCTGCACACTTTCCGCTGACAACACACTCGTGTCATAGAAATCGCCTTCAACCAGGAAATCCGGTTTTAACTGGTCTGCTGCTGAAAACCACGCAAGGCTCTTGGTAAAACGTTTGCTCTCTGCCGTCACCGTTACGTTAGCAGTCACATGGGTCAGCGGAAATTTTCTGTCCCAGCTGATGTAGCAGTCCTCATCCGGCTCAATATCCGGCACTTCTTCTTCCGTCACCGTACCGTCGTAGGGAATCTGCAGCGTCGCAAGCACCTCGTCATCCTGTTCAAGGTCACCGTCACCTGCGTAAAGCCAGCCGGAACTGTTTCCATTTGCATCAGTTCTTCGTAGGTACAGCGCTGCGCCTTTCCAATATAATTGATCTGATCGACACCACCCCACAGATCAGAGACGAAATAATTGTTTTCCAATGTACCGTCTTCGTTGATACAACCCGCAATGCTGCCGATCTTTTTCGGTGCGATTGCCGGAAATTGTCACCATCGCAAGGCAGTTGCTGATATCATAGCCTTCCCCGGTAATGCCGCCGATTTTGTTATCACCCTTTAAATTACACAGGGCGTAGCTCTGATTGACCCTGCTGGCAGAATATCCTGCAATACCACCAAGACCGTTTCCGGATTCCAGCTGAACCGTTCCATAGTTTTCGCATGCATGAATCAGCCCCAGCTCTTCGCTTCCGGCAACGCCGCCGCTGTTTCTTTTTTTTGCCCGCTACTGTTCCGTAGTTGATACAGTGAATCAGCACGTCGTTTGTAGTGGAACGCACCTCCACATCCGTCAGCTCTGTCAGATCCATATCGACCTCTGGATCCCCATCATACTCCCGTATTCATAATTCCGGCGATGCCGCCGGCATTGATGTCGCCCTCAATTTTTCCGTGATTGCTGCAGCCCGAAACGACACCGAGCGTCCGCTCTGTAAGCGCTTCCCCCGAAACATCGTCAATCGCGCTGCCGTTTCCGAGCAGGACGTTGACATCGTCGCTGATGATATCGGTAATTTTGGAGGACGTATTTAAAATCCTGTCCAGATCCCTGGTAATCGACTGGATTCCGCCATCGACACTGTCCGTCATGCTGTCAATCGTATCGCCAGATGCTTTGCTCTGATCAGTCAGTTCCCCGGAAATATTGCTCATCGTGTTCGTCAGGGAATCTCCCGTACCTGTAAGCGTACTCTGCAGGTTTTGATATTGTCAGATGCGGACGAAATCTCTCCCTTCATCTGATTCAGGTTATCGTCGATCTTTTCGTCATGGTTTACTTTAATCGGATCTTTGTTGAGGATATCCGTAATTGCGTCCGCCTTGCTCTCTACTTCACTCTGACTCGGGATGGAAATAGATTCCGACGGCAGTTCAGAAGGAAGTGTGGAGGGCAGTTCACTCGGCCATTCCGAAGGCAATTCCCATCCGGAGCTGCTTTCTTCCGAAGATTCCCTGGATACACTGTCCCTGGCAAACCACGCATAACCGTCTGCCTCATCGTCCCCCTGCTGCCAGATATTCTGCCGCGTCGTCTGCCGGGATTGCCGCAGCTTCTTCGTTGTTGGACGACTGGTTTTGGGTGTCGCCGTTTTCACTGGAAGAAGGCTGTTCGCTCTCTGCAGGGCTTTCCTGCAAAGAACTGCTCTCCTGAGAAGAGCTTTCTTCCGGGCTGCTGCTTTCCGACGCGCTTTCCCCATCACTTTCCGACGCGCTGCCGCTCTCGGAGGAACTTTCTGTCAATATATCCTTCATGTCGTTTAACTTTCCATTGATATTATTGGCAGCATTCTCCGTATTTTGTCGGATGCTCTCCATCATTCTCGAAATTGTATCGTTTCCGATCTCGCCCAGATTATTCAGTGCGCTGCTCAGGCTATCCATATAGGCCGTCATCGCTGCGTTATTGCCGGTAACGGTGCTCTTCATGGAATTGATCTCACTGTCCAGATTGCCCATCGTATCCTCATACTGCTGCTGCAGCGTCTGGACATAGCCCTGGTGTCAGAGGATACGCTGCGCATCGCATCGGACATCTGCCCCATCAGGTGATTGATCTCTGAAAATCGTCCTCACCTTTTCCAGATGATCGGAAAGATATTCCGACTCCCGATAAGGCTCGCCTGACCGATGATACCGCCAACGTCCTTGCGCCCCCATGACATGACCCATATTTTTACAGTTGATAACCGTACCGCTCTGACGTCCGATCACACCGCCGACATTATAGCCGATATGCGCATAGCCGATTTCCCCTTTGTTCGTGCAGCCTGCCACCGTGCCGGAGGATCTTCCGGCAATGCCGCCTGCGTCATTTCTCGTCACGACGTTCTGCGTCAGATTCAGGGCCTGATATCGATGCCGTTTAAATCCAGCGTCGTCGTTAAGTCCTCGTCATTGATTTTTCCTTCATTTCGCAGTTCTGAAGGATACCGCGGTTCATGCCGCAGATACCGCCGACCTCATTCGTGCCGACAATCGTGCCTTTATCATAACAGGTCAGCACGATGCCGTCCGCCCTGTTTTCCCCCGACAATGCCGCCGACGTTTGTGTTGCCGGTCACAATTCCTTCAAAGCTGCAGTTTTCCAAAATGCCGTAGTTCGTTCCGACGACTCCACCGACATTTTCTGCGCTGCCAGTCACCTTCACACTGCCGGAAACGGTCAAATCCTTTACCCTGCCGGTTTTGCCGACATAACGGAAGAATCCGTAATCAGAGCCTTCCCGGGAGATTTTCAATCCGCTTACCGTATGCCCGTTTCCGTTGAAGGTTCCCGCAAAATATGGAATGCCATCAAACGAGCTGCCGGACAGGTCGATATCGTTCTGTAAGTTGAAAACCCTGCCATAGCTGTAATAATCGTCCTGGCACCTCTGAACATATTTTAAAAACTCTTCTTTATTGGAAATCGAAATCTCTTCTACGACGATATCGGCTTCCCGTTCTTCCAGCGCTTCTTCTGCGGTAACTGCCTCTTCCTGCTTCTTTTCCTCCGCATACGCCATAGAACCGTTCTGCAAAATCGCTGTTGGCAGCATAGAAACGCTCAATAACACCGCCAGCCATTTTTACAGCTGTTCGTTCTGTTCTTCATCGCTGTCCTCCTTTTTCGCATCTTGTTCGCCCGGCTGTGCTGCTGCGTCCGGTTGTGTCAACCCTTCCTGTTCCATTACAAGCTCTGTCTCTTTTCCGCCAATCAGCAGTCTGGATTCAAAAGGAAGCCTGCATAACCGCTAAAGCTTCCCTTGATCTCCGCGTCGATTTCCCCTGTATATAGCCCTTGACACGGCCGTTTACAATCATCCGTCCGGAAACATCTCTTCTGGTCGCCTGGGGCAGATTAATTGTCAGAGCAGTCTTTTTTCGATAATAATATCGCCCAGCAGCAGAATCTGCGGCAAGACAAACAGTACCAGTATAATGGAAATCAAGGTTCCTCTTCCCAGTGCAATACCGATTGAAGCAACTGTCGCATCCGATGCGATCTGTCCGATCAGAAAACCTGCTCCGGTCAGAATCGTACCGGAGGTAAAGATTGTCGGAAATGCCTGATTGATCGTTTCAATAATTGCCTCATGAATCGGCATCTGCTTTTTCAATACCATGTAACGGCTGGATATAACGATCGCATAGTCGATTGTCGCACCCATCTGGATTGCAGATACGATCAGGTACGCAATGAAAAATACACTTCCTCCTGTCAGCGTAGGCACAGAGAAATTGATCCAGATGCTTCCCTGAATGGTCAATACCAGCAAAATCGGGAGTCCGGCGGACTGGAATGTGAACAGCAGAATAATCATAACAAACAGCGCTGTCAGTACACTGATAATAATATTATCTGTTGCAAACGAAGACATCAGGTCATGATTGCTTGTGCAGTCACCTACCAGGATCACATCTGATTTATTATAATACTTCGCACAAATATTCCGGATGTCATCCATCGCCGCATACGCTTCGTCCCCTTCCGTCGGCACACTGACCGTCAGAACCAGTCTGGAGTAATCCTCTCCCTGCAGCTGCACCTGCGCATCATGCAGCGTATTATAAAGGTCCGTCAGCTTTTCATCCATATCCGCATCCAATGTGACGTAGCCTTCCTCATATTGATCATACAGGAATAAAAACATATCTATAATCGGCACTTTGTACTCGTCGATGCCTGTAAAAATCGGACCGTTCTGTCCCTGATCATCGGCATAGGCCACATACAAAACCCGTACGATCTCAATATCCAGATCTGTCAATTCAGAAAATGCACGCGGCGCGATTTTATCTGTCAGGACATAATCATCGTTGATCGAAACGTTTGCAAGCCCTGTCACGGTGTTGACATAATCGAGCGTGTCAAATTCCTTCAGAACCTTTTTCTCGGATTCATAATCGCCCTTCGCACCAGAATTGCAATCTGATTCGAAACGCCAAACTCGTCTTCAATTTTATGTCTGGCAATTCTCGTCTCACTTTCCCTTGCGGCCGGAACGGAATTGACATCATACAGATAACTGCAGTTATTTGCCATCCATGCTGCAAAGCAAAGCAGTATCACAAATACAGGCGGAACGATAAATCTTGTCAGGTTCGCCCATTTACCTGCAAACGAAATATTCGGAACAAAGCTCTTGTGATGCGTGTTGTCAATTCCCTGTGCAAAGATCATCAGAATCGCAGGCATCAGGAAGAATACGGAGATCAAACTGAAAATAATTGCCTTTACCAGTACGATACCCATGTCATAGCCCAGACGAAAATGCATGAACATCATCGCCACCATGCCTGAGATGGTCGTCAGGGACGAAGAACTAATCTCCGGTATTGCCTTTGACAGTGCAACCTTAATCGCGGATTCCGCGTCCATCGTCTCATGCTCTTCCATAAAACGATCACAAAAAATAATCGCATAGTCAATTGCAAGCGCCAGCTGCAGAACGACAGAAATCGAATCCGTTACGCTGGAAATCGTTCCCATCAGGTAGTTTGTTCCCTTATTTAGAAGCGCAGCCACACCAAACGTAATCAACAGTACCGGGATTTCCATATATGCCTTTGTGGAAATCAGCAGTACCACTACAATAATCACAACTGCAAGAACCAGAATCAGATTCATGTCATTATTCAGGGATTCTGTCTGTTCTTCTTCAGCGCCGACCGAGGTAGATATGTAGGTATCATAATCCGAAAGCAGCTCCTTTACCGCCTGCTTGGCATCCTTGCTGATCTCATCGTCTTCTGCGCCGTCAAAGGTCACATCAAACAGGGCGTTCGTTCCATTGTAATGATCCGCAGAATCATCAAAGGCAACTTCTTTCACGCCATCTACCGCCTCCAGCTTTTCCACCAGCGCATCTGCATCCTGCCAGGTAATATTCGACACCATGATCCTGGCGCTGCCATATGTCATAAACTGTTCATCCATCAGGGTCAGACCAATTCTCGTCTCACTGTCTGCCGGCAGATATTTGGTAATATCCTGATTTACCGATACTTTATTCATGCATGCTGCACAGTAAATACACGCAATGGCAAACAAAACCAGAAAAGCTTTTCTTTTGTTGACAATAAAGGTTGCTACTGTCAGCCAAAATTCCCTTTTTCCTTTTTTTTCTTCCATTCGATTCACTCCTTGACCTCTGCTTTTCACAAGAAATTTCATTCCTATTATAAAATCACTCCTTATTCTTTACATAAGCAAATTTCCCCGTCAATTTTCCTAATCTGTCCAAAAATATATCCACTCTGCCAATTGTGTACCCGGACTTTTTCGATTAAGATTAAAGTACTGACATTATTTTAGGGGAGAGACAGAAGTTATGGAAAAAAGACAACACAGGCAAAAAGAAGTTCTGATGACAGAGGGACCGATCTGGCGGTGCTTTTATTATTTGCGCTTCCGCTGATGGCCGGCAACCTGTTTCAGCAGCTTTACAATACGGTAGACAGCATCGTCGTCGGTAATTTTGTTGGAAAAGAGGCACTCGCCGCAGTCGGCTCCACGGATAGCGTTATCAATACCTTTATCGGTTTTTTTCCGGCATGTCCACCGGTGCAGGCGTCATCATTTCCCAATATTATGGCGGCAAAAAGAAGAAAAGGTTTCTGTCGCCGTCCAGACGACCATCGCGCTGACACTTTGCATGAGCATTCTCTGCACGGTGCTCGCCCTTTTGCTTGTTCCATCCCTGCTGCGCCTCATGGGCACTCCGGATGATGTCTTCCTGAGGCTGCAACCTATCTTCGCATTTACTTTATCGGTGTCACCGGACTTTTGTTCTATAACATGGGTGCCGGCATTCTTCGCGCGGTCGGAGATTCCAGACGTCCGCTCTATTTTCTGATTTTCTGCGCGGTTTTGAATACGCTGCTGGATCTTTTATTCGTCGCAGTTTTGCGGTTCGGTATCGCGGGTGCCGCCTGGGCAACGATCCTTTCCCAGGGAATTTCCGCCCTCCTGACACTCTTTGTCCTGACCCGCGAAAAAGCCTGTTACCGCATCGTTTGGAGCAAGGTCCGTCTGGATCCGGGCATGACGAAAAAGATTTTCTTTCTCGGACTTCCCGCCGCAATTCAGATGGCAGTCACTTCCTTTTCCAATGTTTTTGTACAGGCATACATCAATCGTTTTGGTTCTGCTGCTATGGCAGGCTGGTCTTCCTATGGAAAAATTGACAAATTCTGCGTACTTCCGATCCAGAGTCTTTCCCTTGGCGTGACCACCTTTGTCGGTCAGAACCTCGGTGCACGCAAAATAGACCGCGTCCGGCAAAGCACTAAGGTCGGCACACTGCTCTGCTTTGCCGTCGCGATCCTTATTACGATTCCTGTTTTGATTTTTGCCCGTCCCCTTGTCTCCATGTTCAACCGCACGCCGGAGGTTTTAGACTATGGCACACTTTTCATCCGTCTGGAAATGCCGTTTTACCTCGCCCTTTGCGTCAATCAGGTACACGCCGGCACACTGCGGGGTATCGGCAATACAGAAAGCCCCCATGGTCATCATGATGAGCTGCTTTATCGTGTTCCGACAGATTTATCTTTACACGGTCACACAATTTACAGACTCTGTCATCGCCGTCGCACTCGGCTATCCGCTGGGCTGGCTATTGTGCAGCATCCTTCTGTTTACCTATTACCGTCACACGAAGCTGGAAACGTATCTGCGGTAAAAACAGCTCCGGACGCCAGCGTTTTTGCAATGGCCTCCGGAGTTTCCCGTTTTCCGTTTTTTCCCACATAACAAACACATTCATCAACGCACCGCCATAAAAAGTACAGCTCGTAGGGCGGGATCTTATAAACCGGTTGAATCCGTTCCATCATAAAAGAGTTCATAGCTTCCAATATGATATGATACAAATGCGCATCTACAAGCTTCAAGATAAAGGCTGCATACTGATCAAAATACTTCAGTGCATGTTCTATACTTCCCGGATCGTGAAATTTTCCGCCTTTTTTTAGGATCTCGCTGCGTTCCCGGACATACCCGTTTACAATATCATGAAAGTAATCTGCAAGCGCATCTTCTTTTTTGTTCATAATAATGATAAAACGTCATTCGGGAAACACCGGCACGTTTTACAATATCGGATACCCGGATCTCTTCATATGGTTTTTTATCCATCAGGAAAAAACGGCTTCTCCGATGCACATCCGCGTAAAACGGGTTCTGTTTGTATATTTTTTCCCAAATAATTCCGCCATATCCTTCTCCTTTGCCCTGCATTGTAGCATCATAGCACAACTTTCGGTTTATTTACAATCCTCCCAGCAAATCTTCCATAACATCCTGTACTGTCTCTATCTGATTTGCCAAAAACCCTGGGCTCCGCAAAAAAGCAAGCCATTTTCTGTATCTCCCTTTACGGCATGGATCAACGCTTCTGTAATACAATAGGGTATTTCCGCCGGATTGCAGTGCTTTAAACAGCCAAAGCATTTCTGCGGTCTTTGGAACTCCCCTTCTCCACACGTTCCAGAAAAGGATTTCTGATTGCGCGCCCCGGCATTCCAACCGGACTTGACACCAGCACAATATCCTCTTTCCGTGCCTTCAAATACGCATCTTTATATGCACTGTCTGCGTCACATTCTTTCGTTGTAATAAACCTGCTTGCAACCTGAATCAGATCCGCTCAAGCATAAACCCATGATCTGCCCGCGCCTTATCACAGATCCCGCCGCCGACTGCAACGGGTATTTTCCTTTCCGCCTTCTTTTCATAGACTCGTACCAGTTTCAGTATTTCAGAGATTTCCATATCATAATCCATTTTCTCTTCCAGCTGTTTTCTGAAAATCCAAGATGTCCGCCTGCCTCCGGGCCTTCTATCACTATAAAATCCGGATATCTATGATATTTTTTCTCCCAGTATTTCAGGATCAGTGCCGCCGCACGGGCTGCCGGAGACGATCGGTGCAATTGCAATGTCTGTATCCGAAACCATTGCCGGAAGCTCCAGCGGCAACCCGGCTGCCGGACACAATAAAATCTGCGTCGGTCTCAACGGCCTTTCTTACATAGGTCTCATAATGATTCATTGCCACCATGATATTAAACCCGAGGATGCCATCCGGTGCAATCTTTCTCGCCTTTTTGCAGTTCTTCCTCCATTGCCTTCAGATTTGCTAAAACCGGGTTTTGTTCAAATTCAGGCTGTAAAAAAGCCGATCTGCGCGGCCGAAATGGTTCCGGCTCCCCCTTCCTTCGCCACTGCCCCCGCCAGTCCGGACAGGCTGACTCAATTCCCATTCCTCCCTGAATCAGCGGTTTTTTCAATCTTTTTTTCCCAATCCATACCTGGCTTTTCATGGTAGTTCTCCTTCATACTAATTTCTTCTAAAGAGGATGCCGGGTTCAAAGCTTCCGGAATCTTTCATACCGTCTGTCACAAAGTTTTTCAGGCTCCAGCACAGTATATTGTTTTAAAACCTTCTTAATTCTTCCCGAAGCTGTTCCAACACTGATCCCATATTCTGTATGGTCAGCTTTTTCCGGTTCTTTGATCCTCCGTTCTGCTGCCTGTGCGCTTACAACATCCTCTGCAGTCAGCTTCATTTTATCTGCAGCCTCAGGCGCACACTTTTTATCTTTCCAGAGTATACTTGCAAAACCTTCCGGTGATAAAACAGAATACACCGCATTCTCCAGCATCCACACTTCATCTCCACAGGCGAGGGCCAGCGCTCCGCCGCTTCCCCCTTCCCCAATAAAGATGGATACAACCGGTGTTTTCAGCCTGCTTATCTCCAACAGATTTTCCGCAATTGCGGATCCCTGACCGCGCTCCTCAGCTCCAATCCCGCAAAAAGCTCCGGGGGTATCTACGAAACAAATCACCGGCCGATGAAATTTCTCCGCTTCCTTCATCAAACGAAGAGCCTTCCGATATCCTTCCGGCTGACACATTCCAAAATTATGCTTTACCCGATCTTTGGCGGAGGCCTTTTCCTGGGCGATCACAGTAACCGGAACTCCTTCAAACAGCCCAATTCCTCCAATCAGCGCCGGATCATCTCCAAACCTTCTGTCCCCATGAAACTCATAAAATTCAGAAAAAAGTGCCCGGATATAATCACTGCCCACAGGTCTGTCCGCCCGTCGTGCAGCAAGCACATGCTCCCATGCAGAGTCCGATCCTTTTTCTCCGGAGCCAGACGGGCTGCCGGGTTCTTTTTTGCACCTTCCTGCACTTTTGTATCCAACAGCTGACAAAGCGCCTTTTTACAGCCTTCCCGGTCGTGCATTCTGCAGAGATCCGCCAGTACCTTTTTTAACTCAGAACGTTCTATGATCCGATCTACGAATCCGTGCTCCATTAAAAATTCAGAGCGTTGGAAGCCCTTTGGCAAACGTTGTCCGATCGTCTGTTCAATTACCCGAGGTCCGGCAAACCCAATCAGCGCATTGGGCTCTGCCAGTATCACATCTCCTTCCATCGCAAAGCTCGCTGTCACACCGCCAGTGGTCGGATCTGTCAATACACAAACAGACAAAAGTCCTGCCCCGTGGTGCTTTTGCCATTGCAGCGGATACCTTTGCCATCTGCATTAAAGAATGAATCCCTTCCTGCATACGTGCACCACCGGAGCAGGTAAACAGAATTAACGGTAAGTTTTCCGTCGTTGCTTTCTCGATCAGACGAGTCAGCTTTTCCCCGACAGCCCATCCCATGCTCGCCATCATGAAACGGCTGTCCATTACGCCAATCGCTGCCGATATACCATCTATGGAACTAGGTCCCGTAACGATAGCTTCCTTCATTCTGGTCTTCAGTCTTTCCGATGCCAGTTTTTCTTCATATCCTTCAAACCCCAGCGGATTTTCTCCCACCAGCTCTCTGTCTGATTCCAGAAAAGTTCCCTCATCTGCCACTCTGCGGATTCTCTCATAAGCACGTACCTTAAAATAACCTCCGCACTTTGGACAAATATAGTATGCATCCCGCACTTCCTGTACGAGGATCGGTTTTTACATCTGCTGCAGCGGCATAATAAGCCATCCGGAACAGTTGTGGTGCTTTCGCTTTTTTTCAAAGCCGTTTTTTTTTTTAAAAACATGATCCAGATTCACTTGCTTTCTCCATTCCTGCGTTCCAGAAATTCAATGTCCGTTTTTCCCTGCCGGAACTCTTCATTCTCCAGAAGCTCATACAAAAATCTACATTTGTATCTATGCCCTCTATGATCACTTCTCCCAGCGCACTGTGAAGCTTTTCAATTGCCTCCCGGCGGCTTTTCGCCCACACACTTATCTTTGCTATCATTGAGTCATAATATGGCGGAATCGTATAGCCACTATAAATTGCAGAGTCAACACGGACACCCTTTCCTCCCGGCAAATGCAGCCCTGTAACCGTTCCCGGGCATGGTGCAAATCCTGCGTCCGGATTTTGAGCGTTTACCCTGACTTCTATGGAATGACCATTTACTGACACATCTTGCTGCTGCAGTAAAAGCAGCTGTCCATCCGAAATTCGAATCTGCTCCTTGATCAGGTCCACACCCGTAACCCATTCCGTAACCGGATGCTCTACCTGAATTCTGGTATTCATTTCCATAAAATAAAAATTTCCATCCGGCCCAGTAAAAAACTCTATCGTACCTGCGTTCACATATCCAGCTGCCTTTGCCGCGTCCACAGCACATTCCCCCATTTTTTGACGCTGACTTTCGGAAAGGCTTGCACAGGGTGCTTCCTCCAGCACCTTCTGATGCCGTCGCTGCATAGAACAGTCCCGTTCTCCCAGATAGATCGTATTTCCTGCACAATCTGCCAGAATCTGTACCTCCACATGCTTTGGTCCCGTCAGAAAATGTTCCAGATACATCGCTCCATCTCCAAAGGATTGTTTTTGCTTCTGTCTGTGCTATCCGGAAATTTTTTCTGAACTCCTCCGGGCTTTGTGCCACACGCATACCCTTTCCGCCGCCTCCAAGGGCAGCCTTGATCATGACAGGATATCCGATCGCTTTTGCCTGCTCCAGTCCATCTTCTTCCTCATAAACAGCATCCCTGCTGCCCGGAATAATCGGGATTCCTGCTTTCTGCATCGTATTTCTGGCTTCCTGCTTATTCCCCATTCGTGCGATCACCTCTGCAGGAGGACCGATAAAAATAATCCCACATTTTCACACAGCTCTGCAAACCGGCTGTTCTCTGACAGAAATCCAAATCCCGGATGAATCGCATCCGCCCCTGTTACAACAGCGGCGCTCAAAATCTGTTCCATTGCCAGATAGCTATCTGTCGGACGCGCAGGTCCAATGCAGACAGCCTCATCTGCCAGCTTTGCATGCAATGCATCCCGGTCTGCTTCGGAGTACACAGCAACCGTCTCAATTTCCATCTCCCGACACGCCCGGATGATCCGAACCGCAATTTCACCTCTGTTTGCAACAAGTACCTTTCTGATCATGTCTGTTATCAAGCTCCTATCATAAATGTCAGCTCTGCCCTTGCAACAATCTTTCCGCCTACACTGGCAGTTGCCTCTCCGATTCCCATCGGTCCTTTTTTCGGATAATGCGTGTTTCCAGGCAAAGTCTGTCACCCGGAATCACTTTTCCTTTAAAGCGGCATTTATCCACTGCACCAAAATATGCAATTTTCCCTTTGTTTTCCGGAAGCGATAAAATCGCTACTGCTCCTGTCTGCGCCAATGCCTCCAGGATCAGCACTCCCGGCATTACAGGCTCCTCCGGAAAATGTCCGGCAAAAAAATCTTCCCGGTATGTAACACATTTATAGCCAACTGCATATTCTCCCGGCTCATAATCCTCAATTCCGTCAATCAGCAAAAAGGGATGTCTGTGCGGAATCAGTTCCTGGATCTGCATAATATTCAACTGCTTCATAGGGTTCTCCATATCCGTTTCAGTTCTGTTCTTCCACAATAAAAAGCGGCTGCCCGTATTCCACCATCTCCCCGTTTGATACAAGAATCTGCTTCACGGTCCCGCAGTAATCACTTTCCAGCTCATTCATCAGCTTCATGGCTTCCACAATTCCAAGGGTCTGACCCTTTTCTATCCTGTCGCCTTCCTGTACAAAGGGTTCGGCATCCTCTGCTGGCGCTGCATAAAAAATACCAACCAGCGGGGAGACTACCGTTTTTTGTATGCTCTGTTTTTGGTTTGCTCTGCTTCTGTAAGCTCCACCGGTGACATCTGTTTTGACTGTTCTTGTGGACTTTGTGACTGTTTTGCTGCTGCACCAAAGTGCTTTGTGTTTCCGGATCTGTTTGCTTACGAGGCTGCTTCTTTTTTAGGCTTAAACGCATACCGTTTTGTTCCAGGCAAAAACTGTCAAGCTCTGATGCCGACACCCGGTCGATCAGCTCTACGATCTGTTCCAATTCCATATCTGTTACTCCCTGTTTCCTTCCTCATAGCGTTTCATTAAAATAGAGGCATTGTGCCCGCCAAAGCCAAGGGAATTGCTCATTGCGTAATCCAGTTTTTTCTGCTTCGGTGCACCAATGGTATAATCGAGGTCACATTCTGCATCCGTCTCCTTCGTACCGACAGTCTGATGAATAAAGCCCTCCTGCAAGGTTTTCACACATACGATTGCCTCTACTGCACCAGCGGCACATTCAAGTAAATGACCGATCATGGATTTTGTGGAATTCACAGCTACCTGTTTTGCTGCTTCTCCAAATGCCCGTTTAATCGCCCGTGTTTCAAACAGATCATTATGATGTGTCCCTGTTCCGTGTGCATTGATATATCCGATCTGATCCGGCTCTGCCTCTGCCTCCTGCATAGCAAGTTCCATCGCCCTTGCTGCACCGCTTCCATCTTCACATGGCGATGTAATATGAAATGCATCTCCGGTGGCACCATATCCAACCAGCTCTGCGTAAATCCTTGCGCTTCTTTTCCGGGCATGCTCCAGCTCTTCCAGAACAAGGATTCCGGCACCTTCCCCAAGAACAAAGCCTTTTCTGTCTACATCAAAGGGAATGGACGCCCGCAGCGGATCTGTTTCCTGAGAAAGCGCCGTAAGAGCCTGAAATCCTGCAATACCTGTCGGACAAATACAGCTTTCTGCTCCGCCGGCAAACATAATCTCCGCGTCCCCATACTCAATGGCGCGGAATGCGTCTCCGATGCAGTTTGTTCCGGAAGCACATGCCGTTACAACATTGGTGCATTTTCCACGTATACCCAGTTGAATGGAAATATTTCCTGCTGCCATATTGGAAATCATTCTCGGAACCATCAAAGGATCTACCCGATTTGCCCTTCCTTCCAGTATTTTTTTGTATTCCTTTTCAATGGTCGAAAGACTGCCAATTCCGGATCCCACGATTACACCGGCACGAAACAGATCTTCTTTTGTCAGATCGAGGCCGGCATCCTCCAGGGCCTCCTTTGCTGCTGCAACTGCATACTGGGAAAACAGTTCCATCCGTCTTGCCGCTTTTGCATCCATTTTCTCTTCCCCATGGAAATCTTTTACCTGAGCTGCAAGCTTTACTTTAAAATCCTTCGTATCAAATCCGGTAATTTCTCCAATCCCTACGGTTCCTTTTCTGACATTTGTCCAAAATTCCGGAACCGTATTCCCGATTGGCGTAACCGCACCCAGTCCGGTGATCACAACTCTTCTTTTTTGCACCATTTTTTCCTCTGTTTTTTTTTCATAAAGCTCCTCATGTCCTGAAAAATCCCTGTGCTGCTATCTCAAAGCTGTCTTGCGCCAGACTTTCTCATGCCTTTTTGCTACATCAGCATACCGCCATCTACCTGCAATACCTGACCGGTAATATAATCTGCATCTTCGGATGCCAGAAACGCGATCACTCCCGCTACCTGTTTTGCTGTTCCAGGTTTTTTTCAATGGGATTGCAGAAAGCATTCGTTCTCTGGCTGCATCGCTTAAATTTTTTGTCATATCGGTCTCAATCCATCCCGGTGCAACTGCATTCACTGTAATATTGCGTGAAGCCAGCTCCTTTGCCGCACTCTTTGTCATACCGATCACACCGGCCTTGGACGCCGCATAATTTACCTGTCCTGCATTCCCGCAAATTCCGACTACAGATGCAAGATTGATGATCTTTCCGCTTCTTTGGCGAAGCATCTGACGGGAAACAAAATGCAGCATGCAAAAAGTTCCTTTCAAATTTGCAGCAATCACAGCATCAAAATCCTCCTCCGACAGTTTCATCAAGAGATCATCCCTTGTTATGCCTGCATTATTGACCAGGATATCGATTCTTCCAAATGTATCTATGATCTGTTTGATATTTTTTCACACTCTGCATAATCGGAAACATCCCACGCCATGCACACTGCATCCCCGCCTGCAGACTTTATTTCTGCAACCGTTTCAAGTGCTGCCGCCTCCGATCCCCTGTAATTGACGATCACAAAGGTACCTCTTTTGGCAAGTTCAATCGCCGTTGCTCTTCCGATTCCTCTGGATGCTCCGGTTATTACTGCAACTTTTCCTGTTATTTTCAATCTTTTCTCCTTTTTATACCGTTTCGTTCAGAAAATCCTGCATTCTTACAAGATCCTCCATAGTAGAAACCGTACAGATCTTTGCCTCTGCATTTATTTTTTTCAACAGGGTGCTCAGTGTATGCCCCGGACCGATCTCTACAAAATACTCTACACCTTCTGCAAGCATCGTCCTCATGCTCTGCTCCCACTTTACAGGAGAATAAACCCCTGGGAAAGCAGGGGACCGAATCTGCTCTGTTTTTGTGATTGGCTGAGCCGATACATTCGATACGTACGGAATCTGAAGCTCTGACAATTTCACCTGTTCCAGCTCCCGTTCCAGTTTTTCTCCTGCCGGCTTCATAAACGGAGAATGGAAGGTCCGCTGACCTTCAAAGGGATGACTTTGGCACCGTTTTCCTTCAGTCTTGGTATCACTTCCAAAAGTGCCTGTGTCTCCCCGGTTATCACCTGCTGACCCGGGCAATTATAATTTGCAACCGTAACGGCATCGGTATTTTTTAAGAGTGCCTCCAATACATCCGGTTCCAGACCGAGCACCGCAGCCATCCCTCCAAATCCGTCCTTTGTTGCATTTTGCATCAACAGCCCCCGCTTTCTGACTAAGAGAAGTGCCGTTTTTATATCCATAGCACCAGCTGTTGCAATTGCTGCATATTCTCCAAGACTCAATCCGGCTGTCATATTCGAGCAATCCCAGTTTCCAGAATCGCCGCTGTCATTGCCGGGCAACATGTGACCAGACAGGGCTGTGTATATTCCGTCCTGTTCAACAGGTCATTTTTCGCAAAACAAAGGGACTTCACATCGAAATCCAGTACGCTTTGGGCTGTATCCACTACTGCTGCAGCTGCACTGTTCTGTTCATAAAAAATCCAGTCCCATTCCAGGCATTTGTGCTCCCTGCCCCGGATATAAAAAAGCTACCTTTTTCTTTTTATCGCCATACCTTCATCCTTTTTTTTTCTGCATCCTCTATCAGCTGTCTGATCAAGGTCCTGCAATCTGTTTCTTCATGGATCATGCCTGCAATCTGTCCAGCCATTACGCTTCCGTTTAACACATCGCCTTCCGTTACCGCTCTTCTTAATGCACCGAGTGTAAGATATTCCAGTTCTTCCATGGAAGCTCCCGCCTGTTCCAGCTCCAGATACCGTTTCGTCATATCATTTCGCAGAGCCCGGACCGGATGTCCCGTGCTTCTTCCTGTTACCTTTGTATCAATATCTTTTGCTTTTAAAATCCGTTCTTTGTAGGCCGGATGAATATGACATTCCTTTGTCACTACAAAACGCGTTCCCATCTGAACGCCTTCCGCACCAAGCATAAGGGCTGCTGCAATTCCTCTTCCGTCTGCAATGCCTCCTGCCGCGATCACAGGAATATTCACCGCATCACAAACCTGCGGGACAAGGGTCATTGTCGTACTTTCTCCGACATGCCCGCCAGACTCATAGCCCTCTGCCACAACTGCATCTGCTCCGCACTTTTCCATCCGTTTTGCCATTGCAACAGATGCAATAACCGGAATGACCCGAATATCCTTTTCTTTCCAAAGCGTCATGTATTGTTCCGGATTTCCCGCACCTGTTGTAACAACCGGCACACGTTCCCGCGCCACTGTCCGCGCTACTTCATCTGCGTGGGGGCTCATCAGCATGATATTGACACCAAAGGGTCTGTCCGTCCGTTTTCTGACCTCTCTGATCTGCTCTGCAACCCATTCTGCCGGTGCATTCGCTGCACCGATCATTCCCAGTCCTCCGCCATTTGATACCGCTGCCGCAAGATGATAATCCGCCACCCAGGCCATTCCACCCTGAATAATGGGATATTCTGTTTTTAACAATCCGGTTACTCTTGTCTGCATCCTGTTTTTGTCCTCCGCTTATGCTTTATGGCTTTCTACATAGCTCATGACATCACCGACTGTTTTCAACTGTTCCAGATCCTCTGCCGGAATATCAACTCCAAAATGCTCTTCAAATGCCATTACCATTTCAAACAGATCCAGGGAATCTGCCTTCAGATCCTCTGAAAAAGAGGTTTCCGGTGTAATGGAAGCTTTATCTGCTCCAAGGTTTTCTGCTACAATTGCTCTAATTTCTTCAAACATAATGAAAAATCTCCTTTTTACTTTTTAAATCCATTCTGCGATAGATGCACCCCAGGTCAGTCCACCGCCAAAGCCTGCCATTACAATTCTGTCTCCTGTTTTCAGTCTTTTCGACTGATCCAGTTCGTTTAAAAGAATCGGAATACTTGCAGATGACGTATTTCCGTAATTCTGCAGATTCATGGGAAATTTTCCCAGAGGCTCCTTCAGACGCTTTGCCACGGCCTCCACAATCCTTTGATTTGCCTGATGCAAAACATAGCAGCCAATTTCTTCTCTGGAAAGTCCATTGATACAAAGCACCTCCTCAATCACCTGCGGTGCCTGCGCACTGCAAACCGAAATACTGCCTGCCCATCCATACTGACCTTTGATGAAGCACTCTGCTCTATGCTGAGTCTATGCTGCTCTGTCTCCAGATTTCTGTCATAGTGATGCTCCAACATCAATGCATTTCCCATGCTTCCATCCGAATGGGATATAAACCGATATCCCTTTTTTTTCTGTGCAGGTCAGAACAACTGCTCCGGCTCCGTCTCCAAATAAAATACAGCTGTTTCGATCTTTCCAGTCAATGATATTGGACAGACGCTCACTGCCAATAATCAGGGCTGTTTTGTAAGCTCCACTTTCCAGATATGCTTCTGCACTCCGATATGCCAGTAAAAATCCACTGCATGCTGCATTTAAATCAAAGCAGACTGCCCGTACCGCTCCGATACGTTCCTGAATCCGACAGGATACCGATGGCATTACTGTTTCCGCAGAAAGCGTCGAAACAATCAGCAGATCGATTTCCTTTGCTGAAATCCCGGAATGCTGCAGAGCCTGCATAGCTGCCTGGACGCCCATATCGACCACAGTTTCTTTCTCCGCGATATGCCTTCTGCAAATTCCGGTTCGCTCCCGAATCCATACATCTGTCGTCTCAACCATCTGCTCCAGTTCCCGGTTTTCCATAATTTTCTCCGGTATGTATGAACCGGTTTCCTCTGATCTCGACTGCCATTATCTCTTTTATCCCGTCAAGCTGCAACAGCAATGACGGAATGTCCTTTCTGTTTTCGTTTCGTCCCCTATCTTACCCAAAACGGAATTGGAATACAATTTACAAAAAAGACAAAATGTCAACTTCCATTTGGCGCACAACAAAAAGACCCGGGTGCATGTCTGTTATGCACTCGGGTCTGATTCGTTGAATATGTTCGTTTTCTATATTATTTTCTGCACCCGTTCGATAAATTCCGCCACTGCTCCGTCCATGCAGTCCGACAGGACCATATCACAACAGTCCTTTACCTCCCGGGGCGCATTTTTTTTACGCAGGCAGAAAGCCCTGCTGCCTTCAGCGCTCCTATATCGTTAAAAATCTCCGATAAACGCGGCTTCCTCTGCAGTTCCTCCAAGATATCTGCAGGCACGTCTGAGTGCATCCCCTTTCCTGATGCTTCGTTCATAATTTCCACCAGCGTATCTTCCGTATGCTCGATTCTGACGCCATCCGGCTTCTGATTCTGACAAATTCTGCACATTTTATTCCATCCTGCGCCGATACGCATAAAATGATCCGATACCAGGGCTTCTCGATCTGCTCCAGCAAAGCGATCGGATAGCGATATTGCTGCTGGCAGGCAGTCTGATCCTCTTTGTCTTCACCTGCCAATAGTTCGTACGATTCACAATGACGATTCTGCACTCTGTGAACTGCTCCAACTCTTTTTCATAGAAAATGCAAACTGCAGCGCATCTTCTTCCACGCAAAGCTCATCTAAGTATTCGCCTTTCTGAAAATCGTAAAGTGCACAGCCGCCATTTACCACACTCAATGTATTGATCGGAAGGTCACCAACATCAGGGCATAAAGCCCTTCACACTGTCCGGTGAACGTCCTGTGCATACACCGAAACTTCCGCCCTCTTCAACATATTTCCGAATCGCCAGTCGGTTTTTCTCCGGGATTCCAATGCCGCCGATTCCAATCAACCAGGGTTCCATCGACATCCGCAAAATATATTTCGTTGCCATTGTATCTGCCCTTTTCACAAACCGCATCTCGGATTCTCAGGAAACTGTTGCACGCTCTGTCCAGTCATCCGAAGGACAGATGCCAATATAGGTTTTACCAGGATTTAAGGTTATCTCTGCTCCGGATAAATCATAATAATGCGTAATTCCGGTCTCACTTGCTTTTGCCCACATAATCGGGATCGCTTTTCCACCGGTAATATACCAGCCTGCGCCCTGCCCGATCACGTTATAAATCAAATAGCCATTTTTATCATATTGGGTAAAGGTGCAGTTTTGTAAAATAACATTTGCAAAAGAAGGTGCTTTTTTATCCTCTCCATCTTTGGCAAGCTTTTTATTTTCGTAATAATCATAGGTACCGGTTTTTGCATTGTAGGACAGATACGGTTTTGTCAGTCTGAAGCAGTTTAACTGCACCAGATTTGCCGGAATGTTGCCAGCCTTTGCAGAAAGATTCGTCGCTCCAATCTTCCAGTGGTTCATCGCTGCCGGATTTGTGTAAGTAGAAGGAATGGCGGCTGTTGTCACCTGCTTTGCGATGTCATTTTTAAGGACATATTCGGTAAACTCCTGCGCCTTGCCATTTTTCACTCTGCTAAAGCCACCGGATAAATGGCTAATCCCTGTAGACTTGAAATACGGATTATTATAAAACGGTCCGCCATCATGAATCAGAATTGCATTCCATTCCGAAGCAAGCAAAATATTCGTCGGTCTTGTGGAACGGACATTACCGATCTGACCGACATTCTGCCAATCCTTATAAATCGCCATCAGTCTGGTAACTCGCTTATTTGCAGTCGAGTTCATCATCTCATAAACGACATCCGCTTCCGAAAGCCCGTAATGCGGCAGTGCTTTCGTATCATTATCGATCATAACCGCAACCGGACGCTGTGTCTGCAGCGCTATGCTCGTCGGAAGACCCCGTCAGTTCAGATACATAGGCTGCCTGCGCTGCCGCGGCCGGAGCAGTAAAAACTGCAGTCATAGACAAATATCTCTTGTTCATATAAAATACCTCTCTGCTATAATCTCTTTCCTTATATTTTATCATTCTGAACGCACACTGTAAAGAAAAAAGGTACTGCCCTGTGCAAAAAACAATACGCATCGTCGGGTCGCGAAAGCGACATTCTTCCTTTCCGACGCAGTGCGATCCTTACGGAGCATTTTTGCATTCGCCGTCCGTTCACACGCGCCATTCGCAAACTCGCATCTTCGATGCTTTCCGCTGCTTCGCAGCTCCTTTTGCTCATGAAGCGGCGCTCCCTTCGTAGGACCCAGCAGGCAGATTTTCGTGCAAGCACGAATCTGTCTGTTGGTCCCACGAGTGAACTGGGATAACAAAAACGTCTGTTTCTCAACAGACGTCGTCATTATAGGTTCATATCTTCAAAACTGAACACTGAAATCCTCTTTCGTATCTTCTACATCCATTCCCAACCTGTCAGGATAAGCCCTCGACCGATTAGTATTTGTCAGCTCCATGCATTACTGCACTTCCACCTCAAACCTATCTACCTCATACTCTCTAAGGGGTCTTACTTATTGGGATAACTCATCTTGAGGGGGGCTTCACGCTTAGATGCCTTCAGCGTTTATCCCTGCCGGACTTGGCTACTCTGCCATGGCTTTGGTAGCCAACAGATACACCAGCGGTCCGTCCACCCCGGTCCTCTCGTACTAAGGGCAGCTCCTCTCAATTATCCTCCGCCTGCGCCGGATAGGGACCGAACTGTCTCACGACGTTCTGAACCCAGCTCGCGTACCGCTTTAATGGGCGAACAGCCCAACCCTTTGGGACCTGCTACAGCCCCAGGATGCGATGAGCCGACATCGAGGTGCCAAAACCACTCCGTCGATGTGAACTCTTGGGAGTGATAAGCCTGTTATCCCCAGGGTAGCTTTTATCCGTTGAGCGATGGCATTCCCACTTAATACCACCGGATCACTAAGTCCTACTTTCGTACCTGCTCCACCCGTCGGTGTCGCAGTCAAGCTCCCTTCTGCCTTTGCACTCTTCGGATGGTTTCCAACCATCCTGAGGGGTTCCCTTTTGAGCGCCTCCGATACCCTTTCGGAGGCGACCGCCCCAGTCAAACTCCCCGCCAGACATTGTCCCACTGCCGGGTCACGGCAGCTGGTTAGAAATCCAATACTGCAAGGGTGGTATCCCAACATCGGCTCTGCGGCAACTGGCGTCACCGCTTCTTAGCCTCCCACCTATCCTGTACATACAGCATCGGATCCCAGTATCAAGCTGGAGTAAAGCTCCATGGGGTCTTTCCGTCCTGGCGCAGGTAACCAGCATCTTCACTGGTACTTCAATTTCACCGGGTGCATTGTCGAGACAGCGCTCAAATCATTACGCCTTTCGTGCGGGTCGGAACTTACCCGACAAGGAATTTCGCTACCTTAGGACCGTTATAGTTACGGCCGCCGTTTACTGGGGCTTAAATTCAATGCTTCGTTTCCTGACATCTCCTCTTAACCTTCCAGCACCGGGCAGGCGTCAGCCCATATACCTCACCTTTCGGTTTCGCATAGACCTGTGTTTTTGCTAAACAGTTGCTTGAGCCTATTCTCTGCGGCCTGCTCTCGCAGGCACCCCTTCTCCCGAAGTTACGGGGTCATTTTGCCGAGTTCCTTAACAATGCTTCTCCCGCCGGCCTTAGGATTCTCTCCTCATCCACCTGTGTCGGTTTACGGTACGGGTATCATATGAACAATAGCGGCTTTTCTTGGCAGCCAGCTCACCTGCTTCGCTACTTTAGTTCGCTCCGCTTCACGTCTTCGGATTGCCGTGCGGATTTGCCTACACGACTCCTACCCCGCTTGCACCGGTTTTCCCTTTCCCGGCTCAGGCTCTCTTTCTGCGTCCCCACAGTTCTGTCATATGATAGTACAGGAATATCAACCTGTTGTCCATCAGCTACGTCTTTCGACCTCGCCTTAGGCCCCGACTTCCCCAGGGCAGATCAGCTTTACCCTGGAAACCTTGGATATTCGGCCTGGAGGATTCCCACCTCCATCTCGCTACTCATTCCGGCATTCTCTCTTCTTAACAGTCCACAGCACCTTACAGTACTGCTTCTTCCCGTTAAGATTGCTCCTCTACCAATACATTTCCATGTATTCCTAAGCTTCGGTGTCGTGTTTTAGCCCCGGACATTTTCGGCGCAGGACCTCTCGACTAGTGAGCTATTACGCACTCTTTGAATGGATGGCTGCTTCTGAGCCAACATCCTAGTTGTCTTCGAAATCCCACATCCTTTTCCACTTAACACGCACTTTGGGACCTTAGCTGTAGGTCTGGGCTCTTTCCTTTTGACTACCCAACTTATCTCGTGCAGTCTGACTCCTGTGAATCATCATTACGGCATTCGGAGTTTGATATTCTTCGGTAGACTTTGACGCCCCTAGGAAATTCAGTGCTCTACCTCCGTCTGACTGTCACAGGGCTAGCCCTAAAGCTATTTCGAGGAGAACCAGCTATCTCCGGGTTCGATTGGAATTTCTCCCTATCCACACCTCATCGCCACCTTTTTTCAACAGATGTGCGTTCGGACCTCCATTGCCTTTTACGGCAACTTCATCCTGGACATGGATAGATCACCCGGTTTCGGGTCTACTCCGGCTGACTGGACGCCCTATTAAGACTTGGTTTCCCTTCGGCTCCACACCTATAGTGCTTAACCTCGCCAGCCGACGTAACTCGCCGGACCGTTCTACAAAAAGTACGCGGTTGTATCCATAAGATACTTCCACAGCTTGTAAACACAGGGTTTCAGGTTCTCTTTCACTCCCTCCCGGGGTCCTTTTCACCTTTCCTTCACAGTACTATGCGCTATCGGTCACTAAGGAGTATTTAGCCTTACGGGGTGGTCCCGCTCATTCCCACAAGATTTCTCGTGTCTCGTGGTACTCTGGATCCTGCCTCCCTTCCTTGCCTTTCACGTACGGGGCTTTCACCCTCTCTGGCCGGTCTTCCCAGGACCGTTCTGTTAGGCTTGGTTGTGGATTCTGCAGTCCGAACCCCGGAATGCACGCACTCCGGTTTGGGCTCTTTCCCGTTCGCTCGCCGCTACTTAGGAAATCGACAAATTTTCTTTCTCTTCCTCCGGCTACTTAGATGTTTCAGTTCACCGGGTTCCCTCCGTATACCTATGGATTCAGTATACGGTGACTGAGGTTTGCTCAGCCGGGTTTCCCCATTCAGACATCTGCGGGTCAATGGATATTTGCTCCTCACCGCAGCTTTTCGCAGCTTATCACGTCTTTCATCGGCTCTTAGTGCCAAGGCATCCTCCCTGCGCTCTTTACAGCTTAACCTGCAGAATAGTCTTGCTATTCTCGTCTGGTCTGTTTTGCATAGCGTTGCTCTGCAGACCTGGTTGTTCTTAAATTGCTTTGTTTTTCCATTGATGTTACTCAATGGCCTCGGATGTCTTTTTGTTTTTGATGATCGGTATGTTACTTCCTTTCCTCTTCCTATCTCGTTGTTTGAGATCCTTCGATCTCTCACAAGCTTGATATTGATACTTGAGATTATTTTCAATGTTCAGTTTTCAAAGTGCCATTTAACTTGATGATTTATGTGAGAAGTCATTCTCGGCGTTTCCACCGGAAAGATCTTTTGACTCGAAGTTTTATCTTTCTGAGATTGGATCACTGGTAAATACCAGCGTATATAAACATCTTTGCAGATGATATTTTTATATACGAACCAAGCGCTTTTTTGCTTTATTTTTAAAGGGATTCCGGCAGCCACCTGCTCTCCCATACCGTCTCCAGCATAGTACCATCGGCCGCTTAGGTCTTAACCATCGTGTTCGGGATGAGAACGGGTGTCCCCTAAGCGCATCGCCACCGGAAAGCGCATCGCCACCGGAATCTTTGTGCTTTGTAGTGTCGTGCAGTTTTCCTCTATTCGCAGATCCTTCGTGACATAGAATCGTCTGTGTCTTCGCATCTATCCGAGTAAACTCGGCTATCTGCTCTTCCACATCCTCTTCTGCACTCACTCCTTGATAGCTAAACAGTAATGCAACTCCTTACTTCTTCCGTTTCCTTAGAAAGGAGGTGATCCAGCCGCACCTTCCGATACGGCTACCTTGTTACGACTTCACCCCAGTTATCAGACCTGCCTTCGGCTGCTCTCTCCTTACGGTTGAGTCACAGACTTCGGGCATTTCCGACTCCCATGGTGTGACGGGCGGTGTGTACAAGACCCGGGAACGTATTCACCGCGACATTCTGATTCGCGATTACTAGCGATTCCAGCTTCGTGTAGTCGGGTTGCAGACTACAGTCCGAACTGGGACGTTATTTTTGGGATTTACTCACCCTCGCAGGCTCGCTTCCCTTTGTTACGCCATTGTAGCACGTGTGTAGCCCAGATCATAAGGGGCATGATGATTTGACGTCATCCCCACCTTCCTCCGGGTTATCCCCGGCAGTCTCCTTAGAGTGCCCAGCATTCCCTGCTGGTAACTAAGGACAAGGGTTGCGCTCGTTGCGGGACTTAACCCAACATCTCACGACACGAGCTGACGACAACCATGCACCACCTGTCTCCGATGCTCCGAAGAGGAACCCCGTTACGGGTTTTTCATCGGGATGTCAAGGCCTGGTATGGTTCTTCGCGTTGCTTCGAATTAAACCACATGCTCCACCGCTTGTGCGGTCCCCGTCAATTCCTTTGAGTTTCATTCTTGCGAACGTACTCCCCAGGTGGATTGCTTATTGCGTTAGCTGCGGCAAATAGTCCATACCCACCTACACCTAGCAATCATCGTTTACGGCGTGGACTACCAGGGCATCTAATCCTGTTTGCTCCCCACGCTTTCGAGCCTCAACGTCAGTTACCGTCCAGTAAGCCGCCTTCGCCACTGGTGTTCTTCCTAATATCTACGCATTTCACCGCTACACTAGAATTCCGCTTACCTCTCCGGCACTCCAGCCAAACAGTTTCCAAAAGCAGTCCCGGCGTTAAGCACCGGGCTTTCACTTCAGACTTGCCTTGCCGTCTACGCTCCCTTTACACCCAGTAAATCCGGATAACGCTTGCCCCCTACGTATTACCGCGGCTGCTGGCACGTAGTTAGCCGGGGCTTCTTATTCAGGTACCGTCACTTTCTTCCCTGCTGATAGAGCTTTACATACCGAAATACTTCTTCACTCACGCGGCGTCGCTGCATCAGGGTTTCCCCATTGTGCAATATTCCCCACTGCTGCCTCCCGTAGGAGTTTGGGCCGTGTCTCAGTCCCAATGTGGCCGTTCACCCTCTCAGACCGGCTACTGATCGTCGCTTTGGTGGGCCGTTACCCCGCCAACTGGCTAATCAGACGCGGGTCCATCTCACACCACCGGAGTTTTTCACACTGTTCCATGCGGAGCCTGTGCGCTTATGCGGTATTAGCAGCTATTTCTAACTGTTATCCCCAGTGTGAGGCAGGTTACCCACGCGTTACTCACCCGTCCGCCACTAAGCTGTTTTAAATCCATCCGAAAACTTCATCAAAGCAGCTCCGTTCGACTTGCATGTTAGGCACGCCGCCAGCGTTCATCCTGAGCCAGGATCAAACTCTCATGTTTAAGTTTGTCCGGTCAAAATCAGTCTGGCTAATTTTACCGTTCTACTGTTGTTTTAGGTTTTTGTTCTCTGAAATTTCTCTCAGAACTTTTTGTTCTGTTTGGAATTTTCAGGGTTGCATTACTGTTTATTTGTCAAGGTGCTGTTCTTCTTGTTGGAAGCATTGTTTTTTGAAGAACTTTCGTTCTGTCGTTCAGACAGCTTATTTAGTTTATCATAAGCAGTTCTGTTTGTCAAGAACTTTTTTCATTTTATTTTCAAGTCTTCTTTCGAAACCTGGTTGCTTATCACTCGCAGCAACAGTTCATTAGTTTATCAGAACTTGCTGTTCGTGTCAAGCAGTTTTTATTTTTTGAATTTCTTTTTAGAAATCCGTGTTGCTTTCTGTTCGCCGCAACAGTCATAAATTATATCAGGACTGTTTGTCGAT
>VOFG01000568.1_pt1 | contig 99454 bp, 156 predicted proteins | sample 5384171 | NCBI WGS metagenome assembly VOFG01 (sample SAMN12384726, study PRJNA508395) | human gut metagenome | isolation source: healthy gut F | host: Homo sapiens
GAATTGATATGAATCCAAATGATTAATTTCTGTGATATATAGTAACACAGCATTCAAAAAAGACTCGTTTCAGATTTCTCTGAAACGGGTCTTTTTACTATTCACAATTCTCACTGTGCTTTTCTTTTTTCTTTTCAAATATCCAATGCACCGCTAACGCGATCAAGGTTCCCGACACTGCTCCGGCTAACACATCGGTCGGATAATGTACTCCTAAATATAATCTCGAAAAACTGATCAGCACCGCTAATATGAGTGCCGGCATCCCGTATTTTTTCGGAAGCTGCAAAAACAGGATCACAGCGGCTGCAAAAGAAGCCGCCGTATGACCGGATGGAAACGAATAATCACTCTGCTTTTCTATGAGTCTGGTCAAGCCCTCCACCACTTCATATGGTCTTGTTCTTGCCACGACATTTTTTAAAAACAGATTGTTGACCACTACTGAACCGACTAAGGATGCCGCACACATGGCTCCGGTTCTCCTCTGCTTTGGGATCAGCAAAAGTATTACTGTCAGAAAGATCCAGAACCATCCTACATTTCCAAGTTTTGTAATCTGCTTAAAAAACGGTGTCAGCCATGACACTCTCAGATTTTCCTGTATCCAGAGCAACAGGGAGGCATCCAGATGAAACAGCCACTCCATTAGATATTTCCTATCTTTTCAACGCCTGCCTCTAAGTTCGGATTTTCTAACTCAAAAAATCTTCCCTCATCTGCTGCCTGTGCATATTTCGGGTCAAGCGGAAGTTTGCCCAATACATCAATGCCAAGTTCTTTGGCAACTTCATCAATGTGGCTTTCTCCAAACAGTGAAATTCTCTTACCGCAATCAGGACACTCGAAATAGCTGTAGTTCTCTACTACTCCAAGTACCGGTATATGCATCATTCCTGCCATATTGTATGCTTTTTTACGATCATCTGTACCAGTTCCTGTGGAGATGTAACAGTAACGATACCGTCCACCGGAAGGGACTGGAACACGGTAAGCGGTACATCACCGGTTCCCGGTGGCATATCAACAAATAAATAGTCTAAATCGCCCCAGACAACATCACTCCAGAACTGTTTTACGGTTCCTGCAATGACCGGTCCTCTCCATACCACCGGAGCCTCTTCATCATCCATTAGAAGATTGATGGACATGATCTTTGTTCCGTCCTCTGCCTCGATCGGATACATTCCCATGTCATTTCCAACTGCCGGACCATGTACTCCAAACATCTTAGGAATCGAAGGTCCTGTGATATCTGCATCTAAAATTCCTACGGAATAACCTTTTCTACGCATCTGTGCTGCTAAGGATGCTGTCACAAAAGATTTTCCAACTCCACCTTTTCCACTGACCACTCCGACCACTTTTTTTTACGGATGAATACTGATTCATATCTGCCGCAAAACTTGTTTTCTGTCCACTGCCGGAACATCCTTCACAGCTTTCCTTAGAACAGCCGGATGCACTGCTGCACTCTCTATTTTCTGCCATACTTTTTTCCTCCTGACATTCTTATCTTAGTAAGCATCATTTTTATAAAGCTAATGCCTGCATGAGGTAGTATAGCCCATTTGTCCCTTTTTTTCAATCTTTTATCAGATAATAATACATACCAGTCCGCCGTTGGAATCATTGACGATCTTTTGCATCGTATCCTGGAGTTTTAACTGGCTTTCATCATCCATCATGGAGATTTTGCTCCGGATGCCATCCTCCATGAGTTCGCCAATGGATTTTCCAAAAATATTGGTATTCCATACTCCCTCTTCCGTATTCTGGCTGTCCTTGATATATGCGATCAGATCATTTGCCTGCTCTTCACTGCCAACGATCGGTGCCACTTCCGTTTCAATATTTGCTTTTATCATATGGATGCTTGGAGAAACGGCTTTCATTTTAACACCGTACTTATTTCCGTGCTTAATGAGCACCGGCTCTTCTAAGGTAATATCGGAGAGTCCCGGATTGACGACACCATATCCTTTCATTTTGACCGAGTTCATGGCATCCTCCACTTTTTTCGTATTCTTTTTTCATCTCTGCTAACTCTTTGACCATGGATATCAACTGGTATTCTCCGTGAATCTCTACTCCGGTCAGCTCACTCATATTTTCATAGTAGTATTTGTCCTCTACGTCCATTCTTAGGTTTACGCTGCCTGCCGCTAAATCCATTTTTTCTAATTTGACCTGTTCAATATAATCCCCTTCTGTTTCAAACGGATAGTTCATCAGGTCTTTAATATATGTAATGTCTTTTAAAAATTTCCTGGCATTCTGTACCATGCTCTGCTTCATCGGAGCACCCAGTTCTAACATTTCCACCCATTTTGGCATATAAAAATTCATGCGTACCACCGGGAACTCATAGAGGATTGCCTGTAAAATCTTAGAAATATCTTCTTTTTTTTAACTGCTCACAGTTTACCGGCAATACCGCCACCTGATATTTTTCCTGCATCTGCTGCGCAAGTTCTTTCGTCTCATCGCTGTACGGCTTCGTCGAATTTAAAAGTACGATAAACGGCTTTCCGAGTTTTTTAATTCATTGACGGTCTTTTCTTCCGGTGCCGCATAATTCTCTCTTGGAATATCCGTAAAAGTTCCGTCTGCCGCGATCACGATCCCTATTGTTGAATGTTCATTGATGACTTTTTTCGTACCGATCTCTGCCGCCTGTGTGAATGGCACTTCATAGTCAAACCATGGTGTCTTTACCATCCGCTCCGCGTCATTTTCCATATGTCCGCTGGCACCTTCGACCATATAGCCGACACAGTCTATCAGGCGTACTTTTACCTCGGTTTCATCCTCTAAGCGGATCTTTGCCGCCTCTTTTGGAATAAATTTCGGCTCTGTGGTCATGATCGTCTTTCCTGCCGCTGACTGCGGCATCTCATCAATGGTTCTCTCCCGGTCATGCTCGTCATTCATATAAGGAAGTACCATCTGTTCCATAAAACGCTTGATAAACGTTGATTTTCCTGTCCGGACTGAGCCGATCACACCAATATAGATTTCGCCTTTGGTGCGGGCGCTGATGTCTTTGTAGATGTCAAAGGATGATGTGTTAAAATTGTCCATGAAAAAACTCCTCCTGTATGTGCTATTGCATTTATATGTGGAGGAGTTTTCGTTTATGATAGATTTTCTGCCTACATCTCTTTTACTAACATCTGTAACATCATAATATGGTATTCTTCATCTTTGATAATCCTTGCTAATACGGCATTGATATAATTGTCTTTTATCATCCGCATATGCATGCGGTACTGATAGATTGCCCCTTTTTCCGATTCTATATCCGCTAACAGCATCTTTTTCGCATGTTCCGGTATATCGATATACTCCGGTGTCCATAGCTGCTCTTTTCCATTCCGGTGTCTGACAGAAAAATCGATGGTTCCGCCAAGCAGAAAGATCAACTGTCCTAATTTTTGCAAATGTATCATCTCTGCCATGGCTATCCCAAGGATGGTCTTTGCCATGTCGCAATTTCCGCAGGAGAGACGATTTTCGTTATTGATATACTGTGTGATCGCTGACATCTCCGATACGGAACCGCAATAGTCAAAACTTAATATATTCGCATAGTCTTTATTTTTCTTCCTGACCTGGATCGGCGGATAGGAAGATTCATCATGATCGGCTGCACATCCCGAAAGTTACATGTATCCGGCAGAATATTTTCATTTTCCTGCATAAGAAAACCTCCAATATACACTTCTGTATCATAGTATATTGGAGGTTCTTTTTAAAATGTGTCAGGTACTTAGCACAAAATCCGCAGTTTTCCCTTTTCCGCCGCAAACCGGATATCCGTGCGATAACCACAGAATTCCCCATCGGAATGCACGACTAACGGTGTATCGGAATGGATGCGGACACTCTTCGTATCCTTTAACCGCAAGCCTTGGATCTTTTTATGCTTTTTCAACAGAAGTCTAAGCAACATCCGCGGCATTTTTTTCTTCGGTATGTCCTCTACAAATATGACCGATAACAACCCGTCATCATTTTTGCATCCGGTGCCATCGGAACACCACCACCTTCATAAGGCTGGTTCATAGCAGCTGCAAAGACCATATCCTTTAACTCGTAGCTTTCTCCGCCTTCAAATTCTATGTAAGCATCCTGTACCTGCAAAGCCCGCATACTCTTTACGGTCAATATCAGATAGACTAATTTTCCAAGTCCGATACGGTTTAAAAACGTCTTTAACTTTGCATGAAGTGCCAGCTCACAGACTAAGGCATCAAAACCGATCCCTGCACTGATCGCATACAGACGGCTCTGCCGTATGCCTCTGTCATCCGCCCATGACACTCTTCCTAAATCCATATACCGTGCCTGTTCTGCTTCTAAGATTCTCTGCAACGCCTCTAACGGATCTTTTGCACTGATCCCAAGTCCTCTTCCTAAGTCATTTCCGGAACCGGATGGGATATAGCCAAATGTAACTTTTTCAAAATGCTCCATGCCATTGATGACTTCATTTGCCGTGCCATCCCCTCCAACGACAATAAGACGGATATCCTTATCCGCCTTATTACATATCATTTTTGCCAGTCTGGTTGCATGTCCCGGGTATTCTGAAACATATGCCTTATAGGCAACCTCCCTTTGATCTAACTCCAATTTCAGCTGATGCCATGTCTTGGCTGCTTTCCCCGTACGGGAGGTCAGATTTACAATAAAATAATACATTATATTTGTCTTCCTTATCTTCTAAGACGTCCATATAACTCCGTCTTATGATGTAATTTATTTGCGAGCGGAGCATTGATCTGTCCCGGAAGTGCTCTCCACGTCCAGTTGCCCCCTAACGTAGACGGTACATTCATTCTGGCACTGCTTCCAAGACCTATCAGATCCTGCATCGTGACCACAGCAAGATTTGCCGAACTCATCCATGCTCCACACATCATACCCCAATTATAACCCTCTTCTTTTGTCATCCGCAAGTATTCTTTTGCCTTTTTTACACTGTTCTTTGGTGCCTGCTTCATCCAGCCTAAGATTGTATCATTATCATGCGTTCCTGTATACACTACACAATGCTTGTCATAATTGTGCGGCATATAATCGCTGTCATCCCTTGAATCAAAGGCAAACTGTACGACTTTCATGCCCGGATAACCGGAATCTGCCACAAGCTGTAATACCGAAGGAGTCAAAAATCCCAAATCCTCGACGATAATATCCGGTTTTCCCAATTTTTCTTCCACCGCACGGAACAGTTCCATTCCCGGACCGTTTCTCCACACACCGTTTCTTGCCGTGGTATCTTTGCCCGGAATTGCATAATAGAGTCAAATCCGCGGAAATGGTCAATTCTTATCACATCATAGAGCGTGGACATCTTACGAAGACGCATCGTCCACCAGCTGTAACCGTCCTCCCGCATCACATCCCAGCGAAACAGCGGATTTCCCCACAACTGTCCATCTGCTGAAAATGCATCCGGCGGACAGCCTGCCACATCGATCGGCTCTAAATTCTCATCTAAATAAAATTGTGACGGATTTGTCCAGACATCTACACTGTCACCCGCTACATAGATTGGAACATCACCAATAATGCGGATACCCCGCTCATTCGCATAATTTTTCAACTCACACCACTGCTCAAAGAACAGATACTGTAACATTTTCCAAAAATCAATCTCATCTGCATAAGTATCCTTCGCCTTAGCAATCGCTTCTGCCTCCCGGAATTTCAGTGGACGTTCCCATTCAGACCACTGTGCTCCGTTATGTGCTTCCTTCAATGCCATAAACAGTGCAAAATCATCTAACCAGTCTGCTTCTTTTTCACAGAACTGTCCATACTCCTGTGGCACATTTTCAAAAAAACGCACCTTTGCTTTTCTCAATAAGTCATAACGGTTCTTATAAAGAAGAGCATAGTCCACGGTATCGTCTTTTTCATTCCACTGATAGGATTTACACTCACTCTTTTTTAAAAGTTTTTTTGTACACAGGATATCCAGATCAATAAAATAAGGGTTTCCGGCAAATCCGGAAGGTGACTGGTATGGAGAATCTCCATAACTGGTCGGACAGATTGGAAGCATCTGCCAATAAGTCTGTCCCGCCTTTTCTAAAAAATCCACAAACTGTTTTGCCTGCTTTCCCATTGTTCCAATCCCATATGGGGATGGAAGGGATGACAAATGCATTAATACACCACTGCTTCTCATCCTTCTCCTCCGCTCGCTAATTTTTTTAACACTTTCACCTGTGATCAGATCCACGCTGACGGTCTCGTGGATACTGCCTGCATGAAAATCAATAAAGTTGAATAGTATCTCAACTCCCCGGATCGCTAACTCCCTTGCCGGCTGTTTGATCGTTGTCAGCTTCGGATTATAGTAATCTGCTAACTCAATTCCATCAAATCCAATGACCGAAATATCCTCCGGCACATTGAATCCCTTTGTCTTTCAGGGCACGGATCGCTCCGATTGCAGTCACGTCCGCCATTGCAAAGACTGCCGTAATATCCGGTGCTTTTTCTAACAGTCGCACCATGGCACGATATGCACTGTCAAAAGAAAAACGGCAATTCTCATAATATGTATCTTTATCAAACTCCAGCCCATGCATTTTAAAACTTTCAAGACAGCCTAAATACCGCTGCTGGCTCGTATGTGAAAGATTGATATCACCACCGAGGATTCCGATCTTTTTATGCTTATTCTCTAACAGGTAATCCATTGCTTTCTTTGCTGCTGCGATATCATCTACCGATACACTCGAAAGATTCTCAAACGGAAGTTCTTTTCCACAGTTTGTGATCAGGACTCCCGGCACTTCAATCTGTTCATATTTTTCTTTAAAGTTCGACGGATTTCCCCTAAAAACAGGATTCCCATCGGTTTTCGTTCTCTGCATAAGATCAGCGCCTGCTCCACCTCATTTTTATCCTCGTCCATGTAACAGACCTCTGCAGAGTACTTAGTCTCTTCTAACATTTTTTTGTACTTCTTCCACGATATTGGCAAAAAGCATATTCGACGTACCTTTTACCAATACCGCAATATTTTTACTCGTACTCTGCTTCAAATGTTTTGCATTATTGTTCGGTATAAAATTATAAGCCGCTACAATCTCACTGATCCTTTTTTCGCTTCCGGACTGACATCCCTTCTGTTATTGAGTACTCTCGATACCGTACTCACGGAATAGCCCGATTCTTTTGCAATATCTTTTTATGGTCAATTTCTTCCCACCAATCTCTTTTATCCTTTTACAGCACCTGCTACTACACCTTCAATGATATATTTCTGGCATGCCATATAGAATATGACAATCGGAACAATGGAAAGTACCAGCATTGCCATTAATGCTCCAAGGTCTTTATTACCATTGGTTCCCACAAGCATCTGTATTACAACCGGAATCGTCTTATATCTGGTACTGATCCCGATGACCAGATAAGGGAGCAGAAAGTCATTCCAGATCCACATTACATTTAAGATTGCAACGGTGATCGCCGTAGGTTTTAAAATCGGAAATACCACCCTGAAATATGTCTGCAGCGGATTGCATCCATCGATCATTGCCGCCTCTTCGATTTCAAGCGGAATGCTTTTTACAAATCCCGAAAACATAAATACGGATAATCCTGCTCCAAATCCCAAATATAGGATACACATTCCAAGCGGATTTCTCAAGTGGAATTTATCTGCTAAGTCTACCATTGTAAACATAACCATCTGGAATGGAACCACCATGGAAAATACAAACAGATAATAGAGCACGGATGTGGTCTTGCCTTTTACCCTTGTCACATAGTAAGCTGTCATCGATGTAAAAAGATGATCAGTACCACGGAAACGATCGTTATGAAAAAGGACCATCCTGCTGCTTCGATCAGTCCTGTCTGCTCTAAACCGTTGGTATAGTTCGTCAGTCCTGCAAACAATTCGCCCTTTGGCAGTTCAAACGGCTGTTTGCTGATGTAAAATTTTCCTTTAAAAGAATTCAGTACAATAAAGTACAGCGGATATAGGACAACAACGGTCAGTATACATAAGATCACATAGATGAAAATGTTCGCTTTTTTCTTTCCCATTACTGCTCTACCTCCTTCTTTCTGGTTGCATATAACTGGATCACGGAAATTGCCGTTACGATGATAAAGAACAGTACTGCCTTCGCCTGACCGACACCTTCCTGACCGACCTTACCATAGAAAGTCTGATAAATATTTAACGCAAGCATCTCTGTCTTATGAAGTGGAGCACCTGCCGTTAACGATAAGTTCTGGTCAAATAATTTGAAACTGTTTGACAGCGTCAGGAAAATACAGATCGTGATCGATGGCATGACCATCGGTATCTTAACCTTAAAGAGCGTCTGCATATGAGTTGCTCCATCAATCTCTGCCGCCTCGATCAGCTCTGTCGGGATATTCTGAAGTCCTGCAATATAAATGATCATCATATAGCCGATCAGCTGCCAGTTCATCAAAATGATCAATCCGACAAATCCATATTTAAACTGTGATACGATCGTTGTTCCGTATTTAAACAATACGGCATTGATCATCTGCTGCCATGTATATCCAAGAACGATACCACCAATTAAGTTCGGAAGGAAGAACACCGTCCTGAAAAAGTTGGTACCTCTTAATTTTCTAGTTAATAACAATGCAATGCAAAATGCAAATACATTCACGGTAATTACGGAGATTACGGTAAACGCTGCCGTTACCCAAAATGAATAAGTAAAATCCTGTGAGGTCAATGCTGCCTTATAGTTCTCTAAGCCTACCCAGTGTGCGTTTCCCACTGTGGTAAACTTACAGAAAGAAAAGATATACCCCTTCGATAAACGGGATAATAAATGCAAAAGCAAATGCTATCAGCGTCGGAACCACAAAGATTGGAAAATATCTTTTTAACGTCTTTTGCATAATATACTCCTTTTTAAAATTGCTCCGCAGCCAGGGCTGCGAAGCAATTAATGAAACCTGTTCCTGTCACGGATGATTAGTTAGCGCCTTTCTCGGATGCCCACTCATCTACGACCTGTTTTTCCACTTTATCAAAACTCATGTTTCCATTTGCATACTCTAACAATGCTGCACCAAAATCATCTTTGAATGTCTGGCTTGGGAAGGTTGTGAAGTTCCAGGATACGCTGGTCTTTCCGCTTTCCATCCATTTGTACATTTCAACTGCAAGCGGGTCAGAGGATCTCTCGTCTTCGCCAAAAGTTGTAAATGGAGCTGCATTTCCAAGTCCGCCGTCATCTGTGGATTTGTACATATATGCTTTTCCTTCAGAATCTGTTGTCAGCCATGTTAAGAAGTCTTTTGTTGCCTGAATGTCTTCTTTGGACGCCTGGCTGTTGATGCACCAGAAGTTCTCTGTACCTGTACATAAGCCTTCGTTTTCATCATCTACACCAAAGTAGATCGGCATAAATTTGATGTCTTCTGCTTTTACGGTATTTCCATCAACTTCTGAGATCTGGCTCCATGCCCAGTTACCATTCTGTACCATTGCACACTGTCCTAATGCAAACTCTGCCATAGAAGTAGCAACGTCAACAGAACCTAACAGACCTTTTTCAGATACGGAATTGTCCATGTACAAATCTAAAATGTTCTTGTAGTTCTCTGCATATTTGAACTCGATCTTATCCATATTGGATACTTTGTTATCTTTGTATTCATAGTAAATCGGAAGGTTTGCAAGATGTGTCTGCCATCTCCAGTCCTCACCCGGTTTTAAAGAGGTAGAAGCAAATACGCCATCGATTCCTAAATCTTTCTTCTTAGCGGTCATATCTTCTACTACTTCTTTTAATTTGTCATAGCTGTTAATTTCATCCATGCTCTTTACAACAGCGCCGTCCAGTGCAAAATATTTTTCCATGATCGCATTGTTGTAAATGATACCATAGGTCTCTACTGTGTAAGGGATACCATATGCTTTTCCGTCCTCACCCTTTACTGCTAATGACTGGTCTGTCAGATTCTTGTATAAATCTGTATCGGTCAGATCCAGACAATAGTCTTTCCAGGATTCATAACCAACCGGTCCGTTGATCTGGAATAAGGTAGGAGCATTGCTTCCTGCAATCTCGGATTTCAATGTTGTCTCATACTGGTTACTTGCTGCTGTTACAACTTTTACTTCCACCCCGGTCTTTTCTGTGTAAGCCTTTGCGATCTTCTGCCACTGTTTATCTACTTCCGGTTTGAAGTTTAAGTAATAAACAGAACCCTTGAATCGTCTTTCTTTGCTTCATCTTTCGATGAATCCTTGCCAGAACTTCCACATCCGGCGAACATTGCTGCTGCCATGTAAAGAACTAACATCAATGACACCACTTTTTTCTTCATTTTACATCCTCCTATTATAATAAAAATAACCTCCGAAACGTTTCCGACAACATTTTCGGTAACGTTTTCATGTGATGGTTAAAGTATAAACTCTTTTTTTTGATTATGCAAAATGTTTTTTGCATTTTTGCTAAAATGGATATATTTTCCCTTGCTCTTTTATGCGTTTTGCACAAATGCCATACCATTTTTTCTTCTCTTGTTTTATTCTATCTAAAATGTTAAAATTTATACCGAGGTTAAAATTATGAACAACGTTATCAAACATAAGATAAAACACAATACGCAGCGCTTTATTACTTCCATGAAATGGATTGTCTTTTCGATCTTATCGGGTCTTATCATCGGCGGTATCGGCTCTGCTTTTTACGGCTGTATCAAAATGGTCACGGAATTGCGTAAGGAACATCTGTGGCTGCTCTATCTTCTGCCACTTGGCGGAATTGTCATTGTCGGTCTGTACCGGCTGTTAAAAGATGAGAATGACACCGGAACTAATCTGGTCCTCTCTGCTATCCACTCGAATGAAGAGATTCCGCTTCGCATGGCACCTTTGATCTTTATTTCCACAGTGATCACCCATTTATTCGGAGGTTCTGCAGGACGTGAAGGAGCTGCTTTTACAGATCGGAGGCAGTATCGGCGGTGCGCTTGGGAGACTTTTCCGTTTTAATGAAAAAGATAAACACATTATGATCATGTGCGGTATGTCTGCAGCTTTTACCGCTCTGTTTGGAACACCGATGGCTGCGGCTGTTTTTTTTCTATTGAAGTGGTCAGTGTCGGAATTATGCACTACTCCGCTCTGGTCCCATGTGTGATCTCTGCCTTGATGGCAAAGGGAACAGCTTCTTATTTTGGCATTGAGGCCGAGACATTTCTTTTAGAGCATCTGCCTGCCTTTTCTTTAAAAAATGCCGTGTTGACGGCTCTGCTTGCAATCCTTGGAGCCTTAGTCAGCATCCTGTTTTGTATTGTACTGCACCAGACCGACCATTTATATAAGAAATTCTTTCCGAACCGGTATGTGCGGATCGTGACCGGCGGCTGTATTGTCATCGCACTGACACTGCTCTGTGGCAACAGGGATTACAACGGTTCCGGCGTGGCAATCATTGAACACTGCATGAATGGAGAAGCTGTCGTGCCCTGGGCTTTTTATTAAAAATCATCTTTACCGCGGCAACTCTTGGTGCCGGCTATAAAGGCGGTGAAATCGTGCCATCATTTTTTATCGGTGCAACGTTTGGATACACCTTTGGCAATCTGATCGGTTTTTCGCCTTCGTTATGCACGGCGGTCGGGATGCTTTCGGTATTCTGCGGTGTCACGAACTGCCCGATCACCTCATTACTGATCAGTTTTGAACTGTTTGGTTATGCAGGAATGCCGTTTTTCCTGCTTTCCACTGCATTAAGCTATATGCTCTCCGGCTATTACGGTCTGTATTTAAGCCAGAAGATCATTTATTCGAAATATAAAACGGAGTATATTAACAGAAAGACACATTAGAAATCTATGAAAATAATTTATATTACAGAAAGGAGACCTCCCATGTCTACATTACCAAAAGACCCTGTCATGCTTTTAAGTTTTACCAATATGAAACTTCGCGATGAATGCCCAGACCTCACTGTTTTTTGCGAAAGATATGAAATTTCCTGCAAAGAACTATGTGAGCGTCTTGCAGGAATTGATTATCACTATCAGGAACAGAGTAACCAGTTTAAATAATTATTTTACAAAATCCGGTATTTTTTTGCATCCCGATAGCCTTTATGGTACATCTTGTCCAATGCACTTTTGTCTTTGGTCAGTGTTTCCATTCCACAGCAGTCATCCGGTGCTAAGATCAGCACTTTCCCCTGCTTCTGGTATTTCTTTGCCAGTCGTACCTGATCATTGTACGTCTTATAGCGACGTGCTAAATCTTCTCCTGATTTCGGATATTTTCGCTTTAATACCCTTGCAGGAAACGCATCTTTTTTCGCAACACGGATCGTATCGATCGGCTTTGTCAGAATGACCACCACCTTGTCGCATCCGTCATCCAATGCCTTTTGTACCGGAATCGGGTCGGAAAGCCCGCCGTCATAATATGGCACGCCTTTGATCCGATACGGCTTGCAGACAAGCGGGATACAGCAGGATGCTTTCATGATACTGTAATTATCCTGACACATATCGGTTTTATCAAAGTATACCGGTTTTCCGGTTACTGCATTCGTTGCAACCACACGCAGCTCTACGTCAGATTCTTCTATTTTTTATAATCTAACGGATTCTCTCCACCTGTATTTGAAAGTTCCCCATAAATGTAATCCATATTGATATAAGAGCCTTTTTGAAAAAGATTCTTCACACTCATGTATTCTTTGCGGAATGAATAATCTGTATAAAACTGATAATTTCTCCCTTTCTGACCTGCAATATAGGAGCAGACATTCCCACTTCCTGCTGACACACCGATACAGTAATCAAAATGGATTCCCTGTTCCATACAGTAATCAAAGATCCCTGCTCCGTATATTCCGCGAAGTCCACCGCCTACATCTACTATTCCTGTCATTGCTATCCCTTCTTATCTCTTATTTTGTTTTTCCAAAACTAAAAATCTGTAATCCCCTGCTCTTTTACTAAGTTTACCCATACTACGGTCTTTTGATAGCATTTTTCTAAATCAGAGATTTCTTCCTCGCGTGGCAGTTTTCCCATCCGTAGTCCCTCAACTACCCCGGAAACTGCATCCTGCATCCGCCAGAGTGACAGGTTCGCACAGACTCCTTTGAGCGTATGTGCATAATGAAATGCCTGCTCTGTGTCTTTTTTTCCCGTATTGCTTTTTATCATTTCTTCGTAGTTTGGATCCTCTAAAAAACGGATCACATACCGCTCGCACATTTCCCGCTTTCCAAAAAAGCGTTCTCTTGCCGATACAATATCAAAGCCTTTCTCATAATATGCTTTATCTGTCATTCTTTGCTACTCCTGACCGTATGTATTCTGACTCAGCACGTTCCATTTCCTTTATCAGTTTATCACAAAGTTCTGCAATATCCAATGGTTTACTGACATGTGCATTCATACCGGCTCTTAATGCCGCGGTAACATCTCCGCTGAAAGCATGTGCCGTAACGGCAACGATTGGGATAATTACGGCATCCTTTCGGTTCAGTTCGCGGATTCTTTTTGCAGTCTCATATCCGTCCATCACCGGCATGCGGATGTCTAAAAAGGATCGCATCATATTCCCGTATCCCTGATCTTTGGAATTCCTCTAACGCTTTCTTTCCATCTTCACAGGCGATCACTTCTGCCCCTGAAGCTCTAACAGTTCTGTTGCAATCTCTCTGTTCATATCGTTATCCTCGGCTAAGAGCATTTTCGTTCCGCCTAACAGTTTGTTCTTTACCTTGCCCTGTATCTGTCTGCCTTCCCTCTCTTTTAACTCTCTTGAGATTTCCTCATAGACTGCGGAACGATACAGTGGTTTTGGAAGGAAACCGTCTACACCCGCTGCCCTTGCTTCTTCTTCGATCTCTACATAATCATAAGCAGATATCATGACGATCGGTACATCATATCCTACCTCAGCACGAATCCTTCTTGTCACTTCAATACCGTCCATGTCATGCATCTTCCAGTCGATCAGGCAGATATCATAATCGCGGTTTCCACGGTGATGGCTGATGACACGCTCGATCGCTTCCGTACCATGCATCACCCACTCTGCCTGGATCTTTATCTCCTGCAACACCCTTGTGGCATGGCGGCACTCCTCTTCCTCATCATCGACCACTAAGGCATTCAATCCCATATTTCCAAAATCCAGTATTTTTGTCTCGCTTTCCTTTTTCAGCAATGGAATATCTACGGTAAAGGTTGTACCTTCATTCTCTTTACTGTTGACATAGATCTTACCGTCCATCAGCATGACTAAATTCTTTTGTGATACTCATGCCCAGACCTGTTCCGCCAAACTTTGACGCAATCGACGAATCCGCCTGTTCAAATGGTGCAAAAAATACGTTCCTGCACTTCTTCACTCATACCGATTCCGGTGTCCGTCACTTCAAACCGTATAATGTCCACGGATTTCTTTGTCACTAATTTTTCTACCTTTAAAAAGACACTTCCACCTTCCGGCGTAAATTTGATCGCATTCGACACAAGATTTAATAAGATCTGCCCCATGCACAGGGAATCTCCATAGTATTCGCTTCCCTCTGAAAAACCGGTGATCGACTCTTCAAACTCTAAATGTTTTGCTTTTGCCTGCGAATAAACGGTTATCACAAAGCTGTTGATAAACTGATAAATATCAAATTCCTCATTCTGAAGTTTCATCTTATTGCTCTCAATCTGTGACATGTCTAAAATGTCATTGATGAGCATGAGCAGATGTTTTGAAGAAAAATTAATTTTTTTCAGGCAGTCCTGCACTTTTGCGGAATCATCGATCGATGCGATTGCCAGCGTTACCAGTCCGATGATCGCGTTAAGCGGTGTACGGATCTCATGGCTCATGCGTGCTAAGAAATCGCCCTTTGCCTGATTTGCCTTATCTGCATTCTCCATTGCCGCATCTAAGAAGATACGCTGTTTTTCCTCATTTGTCCTATCGGAATAGAAGGAAATTACCTGTGGTGTATCTAAATTATTGACACGGTATAAACGCAACAGCACCCAGCGTTTTTCTCCATCCGGTCTTGTGTATTCCACTAATTTTTTATAAGAAGCCGCTAATTCGAAATCTCCGATATAACGATAGATCTCATCCACATCTTCTGACTTCAATCCCTGATACAGCGTCTCATCGGTCGGAGATATTCCGAGTACACGCTCCATGTTCAAAGACCGATAGACAATCTCTCCACTTTTTGCATCACGGATCACAAATGCATCGTCGATACTCTTTGAAAGACTGTCAAACAATGTACTCCGGTTCTGCAGCTCTTTTCGCTGTCTCCACATGATATATTGTGAAAAAATAAACACTGCTAACATGGCAACCATCAGAATAATAGACAGTACCAGCACACGGACCCTTAACTGCTCTACGTTCTGCACATACTGCAGTCCTCCTTCTTCTGCATCCTCTAACATCTCATCGATCATAGCTGTGGTTTCCTGATAAAGCGGCTCTATCTTTTCCTCTTCATAGGCAATGACTTGATCCTGTGGAAAATCTTCATCTGCTGAAACATAGAGCAAGAAACCGTTCTGCTGTTTTTTGATCTCATCCAGATTATCCTCTAGTTTATCCCACTCTTTATCGCTGCCCTGATAAGCATGCTTTAAACGCTTCAATACCTGATCCGTTTCTTCATATAACTCATCTAAAATTCCCCGGATATATACGACATCATCCGTCGTGTTATGTTTATAGAGACGTTCTACCCGTACCTGCATTTTTGCAATACACATCTTTAACTCTCCGCCTGCAACCACCATCTCGAATGGATGGCTCGACATTTTTTCCGCCTGTGCTGCTAAACGTTCCGAATTATATAGCGTTACGATCAGATAGACGATCATCAATACGATGACCGCTACCATATTTAACTTCCATTGTGCTTCACTCATGCCTTCCCGTTTTCGTCTCATATACTCTTCCTCGCCTTTCTCCCTTTGTGTGTTTTCTTTATTTTCCTCTCCTGTTCTCTCTTCTTAGGAACGCCTTTTTCGGAATATCACAATTCCAGACACTCCTACTATTACAACGCCTGCCACAACACACCAGACAACCGGAAATCCTGTTCTAAAACTTCCCAGTTCCTGTTCCCGGCAACTGTTATTTCCCATATCCTTCATCGCATCTTCATCTAAGATGATCCGATATGTTTTCAGATATCCTAACTCTTCGCCATCCGTAAACTTCCGGATCGGTATCCGACAGATAAATTTACCGCCTTTTTTCTCTTTAAATTCTTCTTTTCCGGTCAGCTCATAGGAATAACTTTTTTCTTCCGACTTCAGATACAGGTATTTTCCCTCTACAAACCGTACCTTCTCATCTGCCGTGATCTCGATTTTTGCATCCTCCCGCACGGCTTTTGCCTTGGGCGGCGTTAAATCTAACTTTTCATAGATCTTTTTTCTGCAATCTGAATATGTCCTTCCCGATTCGGATGCGGATCTAAATTAAACTTCTCTAAATTTTCAAGTGTCCCTGCTTTTACATTTGTATATCCGTCTTTTGAAAAATAGAATAGGCATTGATGACGGTATACTCTTTTGAGGAACTGTGAAACGCTTCATTGATCCTACGGATATAGGTTTCCGTCAATTCCGATAAATTCAGCACCTCGATCGGTCCATAGATGTAGTTGACTGCAACATAGGGATTGTATACATTATCTGCATAAATCACTACATAGGGATTTTTTTCTTTTATCATACGGATGATCTGTTCAAATTTTCCTTCAAACTGATCGCATATATCTAATACTTCCTGATTCTCCCGAAGCTCCTGTTTGACTTTTCGCAGATCTGCTAACATTTCCGTCATCTCTGCCGGATGCTCTAAATATCTCGCTTTCAACTCCGGATAAATCTGTTTATACTCCGTATGGATCCCAACAGCTCCTGCTGCCTGTATCACACAGTTTTTTAATACATCATTCGAACCGATCGACAATAGGATGATATCCGCGTCTTTGATCTGTTCATCATATTCTCCGGCTTCTAAACGTTCTATTAAGTCCTCGCTCCGCAGTCCGTTGATTCCTTCATTCGTAAACTTTGCTCCCGCTTTTTTTTGCTAAAACTGCACCATAGGCTTCCTGCTCTTTATCTTCGAGACCATATCCTAGGGCAATACTGTCTCCTAACGCCAATATATGTAAGGGTTCTTCCGCTTTCGTTGTCATAGGGATACTGCCTGCACATAAGATACCGATCAACAGCCATGCAGCAATCCTGATCATTCTTTTTCTTACCATAAAATTCCTCCATTGCTACATTATAGCTGACTTTTTTATTGAATGCAATAAACAAAAAGCCGCCACCGAAGTGACCGCTTTTTGCTGATTTATCCGTACTGTTTAAAAGGTTTTCATACACTGGCTGTATTTCTGTTTTGCCTCGTCTACCTCCTGCATTTCTGCTGCCGGAGTCGGATAATATCCTTTTCCATGCATGATGTTAAAGACATCCTGCTGGATTGCATGCTCTTTGTCTAAGCAATCTAAGATTGCATTTCTGACATTCTCATGCACACATTCATTTGCAAATGTGTTGTAATGATCCGTTGCTGTTTTTTCTGCTGTTAAAGCATCTGCTAAGACTTCTTTTTCTGAATATGGCTGCTGCATGTTCTCTCCTCCTATTTTAACTGTGCGTACAGGGACTGGAAATGCTCCTGATGCTTATTTGAGATTTCCGTAAATTTTGCTTTTACTTCTGCATCCTCTGTGTGTTCTGAAAGCATTTTGAATTTCTTGATCAGTAACTCTTCTTCTGACAATAATTCATTTAAAGCTGCTAACTCTTTTTCTGAAATCTGATCCATATGAGTTTCTCCTTTCCAAAATACATTGCCTACTCTTTTAAAATCTCCAATGTTACTGATTTTATGCAAAATTTTGTTTTTCTGTTTAGTCAAAAAAACAAAAGTGTGCTTCGCACACTTTCACGCTCCAGCTTCTTCCATAGCACAAGTTTTGTTCCGCGCGCGAGCGGTGCTGTATTTCCTATAGAGCAAAAAAAGTCCCTGTATAACAGGGTAGTCTTCTTTCACAAAACTACTGCTCTGCTATACAGGGTGATCTTCTCATACAATCTTAGTCTGCAGATAATGGTGTGGACAGGTATCTGTCACCGGAATCCGGTAAAAAAAGTACAACAATGTTTTTGCCTTTATTTTCCGGACGTTCTGCTAAAATAGTGGCTGCTTTTAATGCCGCACCGGAAGAAATTCCCACTAAAATTCCTTCGCTTACTGCAAAGCGTTTGCCCTCTACAAATGCATCATCATTTTCAATCTTAAGCACTTCATCATAAACCCTGGTATCTAATGTATCCGGTACAAAGCCTGCGCCGATTCCCTGAATCTTGTGCGGACCGGATACTCCTTCGGAAAGGACAGGACTGCTTGCCGGCTCTACTGCTACGATCTTTACATCCGGATTCTGCTCTTTTTAAATATTCTCCGACTCCGGTAATGGTTCCGCCGGTACCTACGCCTGCTACAAAGATATCTACTTTTCCATCGGTCTGTCTGTAAATCTCAGGGCCGGTTGTTTTCTTATGTGCTGCCGGGTTTGCAGGGTTCACAAACTGACCTAAGATAACGGCTCCCGGAATGCTCTCTTTTAACTCATCTGCTTTTGCGATGGCACCTTTCATTCCCTTGGCACCTTCTGTTAAAACAAGTTCAGCTCCATATGCCTTTAACAGATTTCTTCTTTCTACGCTCATCGTATCCGGAAGTGTTAAAATCGCTTTATAACCTTTTGCTGCTGCTACGGCTGCAAGACCGATTCCCGTATTTCCTGAAGTTGGCTCAATAATCGTTGCTCCCGGTTTTAATGCACCGGATTTTTCTGCATCCTCGATCATGGCTAATGCAATTCTGTCTTTCACGGAGCCTGCCGGGTTTAAATACTCTAATTTTGCAAGAATGGTTACGTCTTTAACGCCTGCGGACTGGCTGTAACGACTGATCTCTAAAATAGGTGTTTCTCCAATTAACTCTGCTGCACTTTTTTAATCTCTGACATAATTTTTTTCCTCCATGTTTACAAATATGATCTATTTCTCTCTATCTTTCGCTTCTACTGCAACAACACATACACTCCATCCTTCTTTTCTTTGTTTTGTAAGTTCTGATTTTTTCCATATGTGTTCTCCTTTCTCAATTCCTACTTTTTAACTAGGAATATAGCGTTTTAATTATCATATTGGATTTGGAGGGATTTGTCAAGGGGATTTTTCATAATATCTGCATGTTTTTTAACTTTCCAAAAAATGGTCCTGATATGCTTTTGTACTTATTTAAATTATGTTAAAATATCGTTAAATATTTTGATGTTAAATATTAAAAATCAAAAAACATATTTATATCATTCCCAACTGTAAAGGAGTCGTAAAATATGACAAAAACAATTGAACAGACAATTTCTTTATTAGAAATGCTCCCTGACAAAGAGCAAAATCTCGCCCTTGCATTTGTAAAACGCCTTGTTCTTGCATGGGATCCGGATTATACGAAACTGACACCAACCGAACAAGAAAAACTGAAAGCTGCCGAAAATGGCGAATATATCAACGCAAAAGATATTAACTGGGATAACTAAAAAAAGACTTGGAGGGCACAGCAATGTCAAAAGACAAATATTCTTATATTGCACTATTCACTTATGAAGAGGATGGAATATCCATCAAATTTCCAGATTTACCGGGCTGCTATCCGTACGCCGATAAAGACAATACCGACGAAGCCCTTAAAAATGCAAAAGAGGCTCTTGGACTTCATCTCTGGGGCATGGAACAGGATCATGAAATCATTCCGGAGCCTTCTTTAATTACAGATTTAAAATTTGCAGCAAACCAGACACCTGTGCAAATTGATGTTTTTATGCCACCGGTCAGAAAACGTATGAACGGCAAAAAAACGATATAATACAGGAATGGGCAGAACCCCAAAATCAGTTCTGCCCATTCCTGTATTATATAGATTTCTTTTTACAATCTGCAACTCATATCCTAATGCATCTAACATATGACTAAAAGCCTTTATTGTTGGAATGCTCTCTTTTCTTTCAATCCGTGAAATTACCTGTTGTTTATTTCCTGTTAATGCCGCTAACTCTTTTTGCGTTATATTTTCTTGTTTCCGTAAAGAAATCATTTTCTCAATCAGTTTATATTCTGCACGCGATTCATCCCATTCCTTTTTAAATTCCGGATTGTTTTTTTTTTTAATTCAATGTCTTTTTCTATGTTGGTTTGAATAAATGGCATATCCGTTACTCCTCTCATATGATCATATAAATTTCTTTCCAAGCATTTTATTAAGTTCTTTTGCTCGTTTTCGCACAATATGAGCGTCTTTCTTTTCCGTTTTATTTTTCTGTTTTCTACAGGCATGAAGTAAATATATATTTTCTTTATCCTTCATAATATAAAATATGCGGTTGTGCTTCTGAAAATATACTTCATATATTTTCTTCTCCCATGGCTTAAAGAAAATTTTATCAAATTCCCCTTTTTCCATATGTTGTAATACGGTATATCCGTCTACCTGCTCCTTTACCGGTAAAGAATCGATATAGTCATATATCAGATTCCTTCCTGAGCTAGAATAATATGGGTGTAATATCATCTGGAATCCTCGCTTTTTTTTTTTTTTCACTTACACAATACAACTTATATGTTGTATTGTCAAGTGATACAGTAAGAAATACTTTCACTTGCTAACATTAAAACAGACTCTCTTCTTTCATTTTACAGCTACTCCCTCTATGAAGTATTCTCTGACTTTTCTAAAACCTTCTTCATCCATCCTGTATTGGTCAATCATAGAACCATCCTCAAAATGAATGATATCCGTACAGCAATCTAAGATGAATTCCAAATCATGGGTAATGACATATACCGTAATTCCGGCACTACAAACCTGCCTACCTGGATAGCTCCGGATTTTTCGTGAAAAGGGTTCCACAGAAACCGGTCCGCTGCTACTGAACTATTGCATGACAGGTCGATGTGAAATCATCTTGAATAATGGGATTTTTGCATATGTAAAAGACGGCGAATTTTCACTGACGGAACATTTTGCAAAGCAGCAATATATTTATCCTCGCCGAATCTATGAAGGTCTGGAATTTTCTTGTATCAAAAATCTACTCCCTCTTCTTTCAGCGCCGCCTGCAACTGTTTTGTGTATGTCACCTGACCGCACTTTTTCATTCCATTGATAATTCTTAAACACGCATTTTTCTGCTTTAATTTTCGTATAATGTACACTTCATCAAACGAACTGCCAACTATATAATCATAAACATCTTCCAGCTTTTCCACTGCTAAACTACTATTACTCATATCATAAAAACATAACAAAGTATTTAATGTTTCTATTGAACTATTCGATAAATACTTTTTCAAAATCTCTGCGTTCTGTTGTACCCCATCTAATTTATGCCACTCTGTAACATTCCCTTCTTTAGATTTGTTCTTTTCGAAATAATATTTAATAACCAATGAAGCATATTCTTTTAATTCCTCTTCTGTAATCGTTCCAAATATTTTTCACATCCAATATTTGCCGAAAACAATCTATTTTGCTTAATTAAATTTACAGCTTCTGAAAATTCTTTACTTCGAGACGATATTCCTGCTTAATTTCTTCTTTGATTTCTCTGAATTCCTCTGTTTTCCACTCTTCATAATCTGGAAGCCTTTTCGAAATATCCCATATATCAGTTCTTGATAAATTCTTTGTAAATGTTCCCAACGAATATTCATCCATACAATTTCTTAAAAAATAAATCAATTCATCAAACTTTTCCATTACTTCTTTAAACTCTGTTTCCAATAATACAATGCTTATATGAGAAATTTTATTTTTTATCATGTGCGGTTGGTTCTCTTTATTTAATTCGTATTTAAAAGCATCGCCTTCTTCATCGAAATAATAAAAACGAATCATATCCTCTATGTTTTCAAAATATGCCGGAATCCTTCTATCAATATTTTTGTTTTCACACGCCATTTTATATAGTTCTTCAATATTATGTGTGTGGATTTTTTTTTTCTCTCTGCTATGATCTCATCGGAATATTTTATTCCCTTCTTTTCCTCTATTTCCCACAACATTTTAATAACAATTTTTAAAGATAACTCAATACTATGTCTTGCATTATAAACAATCGGATATACTAATAGATCTTCAACCTCCCGACCATCTTTTAATGACTCTGCCAGAAGCTCAACTGTACGCTTAAATCCATTTCTGATATCTTCATCTGTCGTTCCACCATTTTCACCTACACATGCGATAATTGCATCCTCTTCATGAAATTCAAATGGATTATCCATTCTCTGCTCTCCCTTCCTTAGAAACATTGTTTTATCACTAATCTTTTATAAATATAACATAAAGCCAACTTACTCTGCTACTACAAACTTCCCTCTATCCGGGCATGTAAGGGATTTTCACAGATTAGAGCACATCTATAGTGCACAAACGGAAAAAGAGCAGATGAGTTTTAACCATCTACCCTTTTAATCGCTATCACTTTATCACATCTTTTTGTGTCAAACAATGACATCTTCGTATTATATAAAGGCTCTGTTTTGACACCATTTGTCCATTAAAATACATGAAAATATGTAATTTTAAAGTGATTTTATTTCTTTGTGATTTTCCAAGAATCTGCTTGTTTTCAGCGGTTTCCCTACAACTCATACGGAGTGACCTGATATACATAATAATTGAGCCAGTTACTGAACAAATTGTTGCTGTTCGCTCTCCACTGCAACAGCGGACGCTTTGTGGCATCATCATTCGGATAATAATTATACGGCAGATCGATCGGCAGGCCTTTCTCTAAATCTCTATGATATTCTTTGTCCAGTGTGATCCTGTCGTATTCCGGATGCCCCATGACAAATATCTGTTTTCCTTCATTTGAAAGGCACAGAAATACACCTGCCTCTTCGGATTTTGCAAGAATCTTTAAATCCGGACAATTCTCAATGTCTTCGGTTAAAATTGCCGTATGACGGCTGTTTGGTGCATAGAACACATCGTCAAAGCCACGGACTAACGGCACTTTTCTGTTCAATACCTGGAATGGGTAAACTCCAAATAATTTTTTCGGAAGCAGCACCTTGTTAATACCAAAATGATAGTAAAGTCCTGCCTGAGCACCCCAGCAGATATGCATCGTACTGGTTACGTTTGTCTTTGTCCAGTCCATGATCTGACAAAGTTCCTCCCAGTAATCTACTGTTTCATAATCCAGATGCTCGATCGGTGCTCCCGTAATGATCATGCCATCAAATTTTTGATCTTTGATGTATTAAAAGGCTGTATAACATTTGTTCACATGATTCGCAGATACATTCTGCGATGCGTGGCTTTACTGTTAAAAACGTAATATCCACCTGTAATGGTGTGTTCGATAGTGCACGCAGCAATTGCAGCTCCGTATCTTCTTTTAACGGCATCAGGTTTAAAATGCACACCTGAAGCGGACGAATGTCCTGATGGATCGCACGACTCTCATCCATCACAAATATATTTTCATTTTCTAATATTTCCTTTGCCGGTAAATCTCCTGTGTCTTGATCGGCATATTTTTCCCTCTTTTCTGTCTGTGATCTGTTTATCAATATCTATTTTAACATTTCCTGCAATTCCTCTTCCGATATCACGGAAACGCCTAAATCATTTGCTTTGGTCAGCTTGCTGCCCGCATTTTCTCCGGCAAGTAAATAATTGGTCTTTTTAGAAACAGAACCGGATACCTTGCCGCCATGCGCTTCGATCAGGGCTGCAGCTGCTTTTCGATCCATCGTTGGAAGTGTTCCGGTAATGACAAAGGTCAATCCGTCAAAACGTCCGTCCTCGCTTCCTGACTCTGCCATTTCCATATTGACCCCTGCTTCTTTCAGACGTTCTATGATCTTGCAGTTATTTTCATCCTGGAAATAATTACGGATGCAAAGTGCCGTAACCTCTCCGACATCTGCAACCTGTTGCAGACTCTCCATATCTGCCTGCATCAGTGCTTCAATACTGCCAAAATGTTTCAGAATGGTTTTTGCCGCTGCTTTGCCGACATTTGGGATACCAAATCCGGTCAATAACTGGAATGCCTCATTTTGCTTGGATTTTTCAATTGCATCCAGTAATTTATCCGTATTTTTTTTCTTTTCCGATAATTCCCTGTTCGATCAGTTCTTCCCGGTGCTGTTTTAAGTCATAAATATCTGCAATGTCTTTGAGATATCCAAGACGTACCAGCTCCATAATGTAAAGTGGCACCAAATCCTTTGATGTCCATAGCATCCCTGCCGACAAAATTAATCATATGGCGTTCTAACTGTGCCGGACAGTTTGGTGAGGTACACTTGATATCTGCGGTATCCTTCTCGCGTTCCGTCTTTGCACCACAGACCGGACAGACATTCGGTATCACGAATTTTTTGACACCCGCCGGTCTCTTCTCGTGAATGACTCTTCGTACCTTCGGTATGATCTCACCGGATTTGTATACCACGATCGTATCACCGATCCCGATATCTAATTCATCAATAAAATCCTGATTATGCAGGGTTGCTCTTGATACACTCGTTCCACACAACCGCACCGGTTCAAAAACGGCTGTCGGCGTGATTCTTCCGGTTCTGCCAACTGACAACTCAATATCTAACAGTTTTGTCTCTTTTTCTTCCGGCGGATATTTATATGCCACTGCCCACCGCGGAACTTTAGAAGTTGCCCCTAATTTTTCCCGGTCGGAAAAACGGTTGATCTTTACCACCGCGCCATCAATATCATATGGCAGTTTTCCGCGGTTCTCGCCGATTTTTCGATCGCTGCCCAGACTTCATCTGCTGTCTTGCAGACCGTATATTCTTCAATGACCCGAATGCCCTGTTTTTTAAATATTCATAGCCTTCTGTATGCGTTTCAAATGAGATTCCTCTTGCATCCTGAATATTAAAAATAAACATGGACAGTCCGCGTTCCTTTGTCACTGCGGTATCTAACTGACGCAGTGTGCCTGCTGCACAGTTTCTTGGATTTGCAAACAGCTTTTTGCCGAGCAGTTCCTGTTTTTCGTTGACCTTCTCAAAATCAGCCTCTGTCATATAGACTTCGCCACGGATTTCGAGATATTCCGGCTTATCTTTTAACTTCTTTTTTGACATCACGGATCACTTTTGCATTTGCCGTAACATCTTCCCCATATTGGATGCCGTCTCCTCTGGTCTCTGCTAACTTCAACTCGCCGTATTCGTAACGCAAAGAAAGAGACAGTCCGTCTATCTTGTATTCAACCACAAATTCAGGATCATCTAACTGCTTTTTCATTTCTGCAACAAAATTCTCTACCTCTCCCCTGTCAAAAACATCCTGAAGGCTCAACATCGGTACGTTATGCTCTACTAAGACACCCGCCTCACGTTTTGCACTTCCTCCGACCTTTTGTGTCGGGGAATCCGGAGTGACATATTCCGGGTGTTCTTTTTCTAAACGTTTTAACTCGTTCATTTTCTGATCGTATTCGTAATCGGTAATCTCCGGATCATCCTGATTATAATAGCGTTCGATATGATACTCAATTTCCTTGCGTAACGCTTCTATTTTTTCCTGAATTTCCATTCTATTCCTCTTTCCCACTCTCTGATAGCAGTGCCAATAATCCTTCCCATTCCTGATGTGTAAGATCACGGTATTTTCCCACCGGAAGATCTCTAATTTAATATTCATGATCCTGACACGGACCAGTTTGACCACCCGATAGCCAAAATATTCACACATTCTGCGGATCTGCCGGTTCAGTCCCTGCGTCAGCACAATACGGATTTTCCGCTTATCTAACTTTTCTACCTTACACTTTCTCGTGATCGTATCGAGGATTGGTACACCTCCTGCCATTCCGCGTAAAAACTCATCCGTAACCGGGCGGTTTACCGTTACGATATATTCTTTCTCATGAAAATTTCTGGCTCTTAGAATCTCGTGTCCAACCTCTCCATCATTGGTAAGAAGGATCAATCCCTCGGAATCTTTGTCTAATCTTCCTACCGGATAGATACGTTTCGGGTAATGAATATAATCAATAATATTGTTCTTTTCTCTCTTCTCTGCCGTACATACAATTCCTTTTGGTTTATGAAAAGCCAGTAAAATCTTCTCATCCTCTCTCTGTATTTCCCTGCCGTCCACAAGAACCTTCTGTCCCGGAAGGATCTGATCACCAAGTACTGCTACCTTTCCGTCAATAGTCACTCTTCCTTCTTCCACAAGACGGTCTGCTCCTCTTCTTGAACACACTCCTGCTTCACTTAAAAACTTATTGATCCTGATAAATTCCGTTTCCATTCCTATCCTTTCAAAAATGCGGAGACCTAAGCCTCCGCATTTCTTCCTACTGTAATAATTCTGTCTTTATGTAACCGATGGTATCTTTATAATTTACCTTCGTCCATCCTTCCGCATAACTCATAACAACCGTAACCTTGTCACCGGCATATCCTACTGCTACCTTCGTGGAAGTCTCGCTCATGGACTCACGGATATTGATCGTGCCATTTAAGGTAACGGTAGAACCCTCTGACAGGGAAGGTGCTGATGTATCCTGCTGTGGAACTTCTGTAGACAGATACTCGCTCTTGACATAACCGGTTACACCATTATGCTCTACGGCACTCCAGTCGCCTTCTGTTCCGGTCCGCTTCAACTCTGTTCCGAACTCTAACATCTCTACGACATTTCCATCGGTACTTGCAGCATCACGGATATTGACCTTTGTGGTTACATATACAGTCTCGGCTGCCGGCTGCTCTGCCTGTTGTTGCTCTTCCTGCTTGTTATCCTCTTTTTTCTGATCGTCTTTCTTGTCAGATTTCTTTTTTACTGTCTTTTTTATCCTCAGATTTTTCTTTTCTTCGGATTTCTTTTTGCTGTCTTTCTTATCGTCCTTCTTCTTTTGTTCTTCCTCTTTTTCTTCTTCTCTTCGTCTTTCTTCTTTTGTTCTTCTTCCTGTTTCTTCTTTTCTTCGTCCTTCTTCTTTTGCTCTTCTTCTTTCTTCTTCTGTTCTTCCTCCTGTGCCTTCTTATAATTGTTCAGCCACTTTGGAATTACCTTATCATTCAGCTTATTAACGTATTTTTCTAAGTCTTTATCCGATTTGATCGCTTTGCTGCTTTTTTTCTCGATATCGTTTGCTAACTTTACAAAGTCATCCTGCTCTTCATACTTGTCAATAAATTCTGAAACGCTCGAATCAACGTCTTTTTCATTCGTTGCGATATAATTGAATGTACTGTAGAGATTGTCAATATACAGATTTCCCTTGTCATCCGTTCTTACATAAAAAGTCTCCAAAGACGGGATCGTTGTCTTGATCTTCGGGAACTTCATATCCATTGTTACGGATACGATATAGGAATCTTTATCTAATCCCTCTTTTGTATAGCACTTGATGTTCTTATATTTCTCTACGCGTTCGCTGAACATCTTGATATAACTCTGCTCTAATTTCGAGATTGGAGTTGCAATCTCTTTCATCTTATCTACATTACCTTCTGCATAGTATTTGTAATAATTCTTCATCAGTTTGGTAACGGCTTCATTTTCATCTACCTGATAATCCTCTTTCAGCACTTTTTCTGCTCTGGCTTTCGGATCAGCAGATGATGTACCTTTGTTATTGACTAACATAACGATACCGATCAAGATCACGACTAACATGCCTGCCATGATCAGATATCGTCCGTTTTTATGCAAAAATTCCTGTGTTTTTTCTTTATCTATGCTATTTTTATCTGTGCCATTCCCATCTATGTTATTTTTGTTACTTCCATCCTCAGTACTCATAAAAACCTCCTATACTGCTGCTTGTCCTCAGTTATTCTTTACTCTGTAGGACATTGCGAAAACAAACGATCTCCTATAGAGTAAAAAATGCATCTAGCGGGAGTCGAACCCACATTACTGGAATCGGAGTCCAGCGTTCTATCCATTAAACTATAGATGCAAACTTTACATAGCAGAACTTATCATATCATACTCATAGGAAAAAATCAAAAAGAAAAAAGTGTGAAAAACAATTTTTTCACACTTTTTTATACTTCTAGGCTAACGCTTCCTCAAACTGGGAATTGTATAAATCCGCATAGAATCCCTGTTGTTCTAGGAGTTCTTTATGGGTTCCCTGCTCAATAATATCTCCGTCTTTCATGACTAAAATTAAATCTGCATCTTTGATCGTAGAAAGTCTGTGCGCAATGACAAAGCTGGTTCTTCCTTTCATCAGATTGTTCATTGCTTTCTGTATTCTTGCCTCAGTTCTCGTATCGACGGAACTTGTTGCTTCATCGAGGATCAGTATCCTGTTATCTGCTAAAATGGCTCTCGCGATCGTCAAAAGCTGCTTCTGTCCCTGTGAAACATTGCTCGCTTCCTCATTCAATTCCATCTGATAGCCGCCCGGCAGTGTGGAGATAAAGTGGTGGGCATGTGCTGCTTTCGCTGCCTCGATAACTTCTTCATCTGTTGCATCCAAACGTCCATAACGGATATTTTCCATAATAGTTCCTTTATAGAGCCATGTATCCTGTAACACCATTCCAAAGTTCTCGCGAAGCTCACTGCGGTTGAAATCCCGGATATCATAGCCATCAACTTTGATCGCACCTTCGTTGACATCATAAAAACGCATCAACAGTTTGACCATCGTCGTCTTACCCGCACCGGTCGGCCCTACGATCGCTACCGTCTGTCCCGGAGATATCTGACTGTTAAAATCATGGATGATGATCTTATCTTCATCGTAACCGAATTTTACATGCTCAAACGTTACACTTCCCTGAAGATTCTCATCATGCACCGGATTCTCGGCAAACTGATCTTCTTCCTCTTCTTCTAAGAATTCAAATACACGCTCTGTTGCCGCTGCCATGGACTGAAGCATATTCGATACCTGTGCCACCTGTGTGATCGGCTGGGTAAAACTTCTGACATACTGGATAAATGCCTGAATATCTCCGACCTCGATCGTTCCTTTGATCGCTAACATACTTCCGCTGATCGCTACTGCAACATAACCGAGATTTCCGACAAACATCATGATCGGCTGCATCATACCTGAGAAAAACTGTGATTTCCAGGCTGACTGATAGAGCACGTCATTATCTTCCTCAAAGGTCTTTTTCACTACCTCTTCACGGTTAAACACTTTGATAACATTCTGTCCGCTGAACACTTCTTCGACCTGTCCGTTGATCTTTCCAAGGTATTCCTGCTGTGTAAAGAAATACTTCTGCGAATGTTTGATGACCAGACTGATCAAAAGTGCGGAGATAGGGAGGATCACAAATGCGATCAATGTCATCAACGGACTGATCGTAAGCATCATGATCAACACTCCGATAATAGTCGTCACGGATGTGATCAATATCGTCACACTCTGGTTCAGACTCTGTCCTAACGTATCGACATCATTGGTAATACGCGATAACACTTCTCCTACTGTCCGTGATTCAAAATACTTCATCGGCATCCGGTCGATCTTTTCCGATATCTCTTTTCGGAAACGGAAACAGAGCTTTTTGTGTCACTCCGGTCATGATCCATCCCTGGATAAAGGAAAAGACTGCACTGACTAAATACATCGTCAGCAGGATCAACAGGATTTTTCCGATCTTGTCAAAATCAATGCCTCCGGTGCCTTTAATCTTTGCCACTAAACCGTTAAACAGTTCTGTTGTCGCCTTACTTAAGATTTTCGGTCCGATGATACTAAAGATCGTACTGCCAATTGCAAATACAATGACCGTTGCTACAGCAAACTTATACTTTCCGATGTAAGTCATCAGCTTTTTTCATCGTTCCCTTAAAATCTTTTGCTTTTTTCACCCGGTGTCATTCCACCATGCGGTCCTCTTGGTCCATGTCTTCTTGTATTCTGCTCTGCCATTAACGGACACCTCCTTTCAGTTCTGCTTCAGAAAGCTGGGAGCTTGCAATCTCCTGATAGGTCTCACATCCTGCTAACAGCTCCTCATGTGTTCCGATACCGGCTATTCTGCCCTCTTCTAATACAATGATCTTATCTGCATGTAAGATCGTACTGATCCTCTGTGCCACGATCAAAACGGTTGCATCTTTTACTCTTTCATTCAGTTTCTTTCTAAGTGCCACATCGGTCTTATAATCCAATGCGGAAAAACTGTCATCAAATAAGAAGATTTTCGGATTCTTTGCTATCGCTCTTGCAATGGAAAGTCTCTGTTTCTGTCCACCGGAGACATTCGTTCCGCCCTGTGCGATCGGACTGTTATATTTTTCTTCTTTTTCCTCAATAAAATCTACTGCCTGTGCAATGTCTGCCGCCTCTTTCATCATCTCATCACTGACCTGATCTCCTGCGAATTTCAGGTTAGATGCGATCGTTCGGAAAAAAGCACTCCTTTTTGCGGCACATATCCGATCAGACTTCTTAATTTCTCCTGTGACATTTCCCGGACATCAATTCCATCTATGGTAATGCTTCCGGAGGTCACATCATAAAAACGCGGGATCAGATTTAATAACGTGGTCTTTCCACATCCGGTACTTCCGATAATGGCTGTTGTTTCCCCGGTCTTGCCGTAAAGGAAATATCACTCAGTGCCTCTTCTTTTGCACCATCATAGGCAAACCCTACATCGTGAAACTCTAATACACCACTAAAGTCTTCTTCATCACCCTTTGTCTGCTCTGCATCATGGATGCTTGGTTCCGTATCTAATACTTCTTCTATACGGGTTGCTGCCACGCCTGCTCTTGGCAGCATAATGGATACCATCGTCAACATTAAAAATGCCATGACGATCTGCATCGTATAGGTAATAAATGCGATCATGTCACCAACCTGAAGGTTTCCAAGGTCTACTCCTTTTGCCCCAAACCACACAATCGCTACCGTAATGGCATTCATGATCAGCATCATAACAGGCATCATAAAGGTCATAACACGGTTCGTAAACAACTGTGTCTGCATCAGATCACGATTTGCTTTCTCAAACCGTTTTTCCTCAAATTTTCACGGCTGAATGCACGGATAACCGGAATTCCGGTCAATATCTCTCTTGAAACCAGATTCATGCGGTCCACAAGGGTCTGCATCTGTTTGAACTTCGGCATTGCCACTACGACTAAAATTCCTACCAGAACAAAAATAGCAACGACTGCAACCACAATAATCCAACCCATTCCGGTCTTTGTATTGACTACTTTTAAGATTCCTCCGATACCAATGATCGGTGCATACAGTACCATTCTTAGCAATATCGTAGAAACCATCTGTATCTGCTGGATATCATTCGTACTTCTTGTGATCAGGGATGCCGTGGAAAATTGATCCATCTCACGGTTCGAAAAGCTCAGCACTTGTCCAAAGATCCTGGTTCGTAAATCCATACCGATCTTTGCTCCGGTCTTAGAGGAAAAATATCCTGCACAGATTGCTGCCGCTACCATTAAAATGGACAGTCCTAACATCTTTGCCCCGGTTACCCACAGATAATGTGTCTGTATCTGATCGGTATCATAATCCATGGCTTTGTATTCGTCCTGTACATATAGGATTGCCATCTGCGAAACAATGGAATCACTCATCGTATCGTATTTTTCCCAGGTTTCTTCCTCCTGCTGCAGGATCATATCCTTGGTAATGGCTCCTGCCTTCACGCCCTGCAAAAACTGGTCAAAATCCATCTCTTTGCTGCTTTTCATGCCATTGACCATTGCCATAGGCTTTGCTAAGATATCGTCGAGTTTTCAATATCTTCTTTTTTTATCGCTCTTTCTGACATATCGCTCAGTATTCTCATCGAGCTTATATGCATCGCGGAGTGTTTTTTCATCCTTATCTTCTACAAAGAAGCAAAGTGTGTCGAAGCTCTCCTTTCGCATCTCCTCCATTGCTTCATGCTCGATTCCTCCCTGTTCAATTCCGACATCGACAATATCCGATGTGTAGGAAGGAAGAGACAGATCACAATATGCCTGAACAACTAAAAGCAGTATGATCATGACCACTGCTCCTTTGTGCTCTGCTAAGTATTTAAAGATTTGCTTCATGTTTTTCCTCCTGCTTTTTTTCTTTTTCTGTTCTGATTCTCTTCCTGCATGATCTCCGTGTATCGGTTCATTAAATGAATCAGCTCTTTGGTACGCTCCTCCCCCAGACGTTCTATAACTCCTGTGATAAATTCCTGCATCTGCCTGCGTACCTGCTGTTCTGCTTCTTTTCCGTCAGGCGTAATGCTCACCCGCGTATTCCGTCTGTCTTTTTCATCCACTCTTCGTTCTACATACCCCTTTTCTTCCATGCTTCTTAACATTTTTGAGACTGCCGGAGCCGTGATCCTCAGGCGCTTGGCAATATCGGATGCCAGCACACCCTGCTCACGGTTTCCGTTCTCTCTTTCAATGATCTCCAGCATGACAAACTCACTTTTGCGAAGACCTGTAAAGCAAAGATCCCGGTGCATCTTCATAAATCTATGCTGTGCCGTGATCAATTGTTCCTGAAGGTCCGCTATATACTCTTCCATGTGTATCACCTCTATTATTTAACCTAGTTATTAATTAACTATGTGAACTATCATTTTAGCATGTTCTATTCCAATGTCAAGATTCGCTCACAATTTCTTCACTCTTTTTACAATGCTCTTTTTTGAAACACCTGCATCATTTCTCTTGTCAGGCTGATCTCCTCTATATCTAAGACGATCTCTTCTGCCGGCACCCACATTGCCTCCGCTAATTCGTCTTCCTGCCTGTAGATCGTAAGGTCTCCTTCTGCCTCTGCAAAAAAGCCAAACAGCAGACTCCCGGAAAATCCCCATGGCTGGCTCTTATAATACCGCAGATTCTTTACCCGTATCCCGACTTCTTCCATGACTTCCCTTTGTACCGTCTGCTCTATCGTTTCACCAAATTCTGCAAAACCGGCAATTAATGCATATTTTTATATTCCCTGCCTGCATATTTTGTCAGGATCAGTTCATCGCCGTGACTGACCGCCACAATGACTGCCGGATTGATCCTTGGAAACACTTCATTCCCACATGCCGGACATTGCAGTTTTCTTTCGTTGTCATTTCTTAAGAGTTCTGTTCCGCATTTTCCGCAAAAATGATTGTTTTCATACCATGTATACAAATGATAAGCACTGACTCCTGCAAATCGCTCACGCTCAGGAAATGTTCGACGTAAACGGAACATCTTTTCATAGACATACCCCTCGACTTCTGTCTTTTGCGGCGAATACAACAGATAATAAGTGTCCTCTCCAATGGAAAAAAGGTAGATGAGCGTTCCCTCATCTGCCTTATTTTTCTCCACTCACCGTATTTAGGATATGCAATCTGCATCTCTTCGTTGTTCCTACAAAGCAGTTTTCCTGCGTCAAATATCATGATCCTGCTCTCGTCTTTCGGAGGCTTTGGATGATATTCATTTTTTAACTGCTCCACTCCAATATCCTGTATCATGCCTCTTCCTCTTTTCCTGCCATTGGTATCTGCAACCGCTCTATGATCTCGAATGCGACATCCTTTGGTGCTTTTTCATCCGTAACAATTTCGATATCTTTTGCTTTTTCATAATACGGCTGTCTTTCCTGCATCATCTGTCCAATATAGTCAGGATTCATGTTTCCATTTAAAAGCGGACGATCTTTTCCGTCTTTTACGTTTTCATAAATGGTCTGCGGGGTCGCACTCAACAAAATCACGGTGCCGCTTTTTTTCATCAGCCTCCGGTTGTTTTCCGTAAAATAATTCCACCGCCACAGGATACGATCCGCTGCCCCTTTTTTTGCATAGTCCTCTAATATATGACTTTCTAAATTTCTAAAATAGTTTTCCCCATATTTTTCAAAAATTTCCGGAATCCCCCCATATTTTTTTCCGGACAATGACCTTATCGGTATCGACTTCCTCCCATCCGGTCAGTTCCTCAAATATTTTGAGACGGTTGTCTTTCCAACGCCCATAAAGCCGATCAAATAAATATTTCCCTGTTTTTTCATCTTTCTTCCTCTTCTAACTGATACTCTTATGTATTTTTTCTAATACGGTCTTTAGATCATCCATCTGCATCTGTCCCGGTGCGGACGCTTTCTCATGTGAACCGAAGGTCACACAGGAGCCAAACACCTCACCGCAAAGTCTGCTGATCACTCCGTCTTTTCCCATGGACATCGTGATCGCCGGTGTATCGTGATGCTCTTCCACAAAACTCTCCGTGGCACTTAACAGATTTAAAACATCCAGCCGGTTTTGCGGCATCACTGCAAGTTTCACGATATCGGCACCGCCATGGTACATTTTTCTAAGATCATCTGCAATACACCTCTCTCCGGTGTCTTTTCAAAATCATGATGGGAGCAGATGACCGTCACACCACAGTCCTTCATTCTTTGGATGGCTTTTTTCGGTTTTTCATATTCAAAATATTCAATATCTACAAAATCGGCCACTCCTGTCTTTGCCGCCGCTTCGTTCAGTTCTAAGACCTCTGCCGGTTTCATCTGTAGCTGTCCACCCTGCATCTTAGAGCGGAAGGTCAGTAAGAACAGCGTATTTTCCACATAAGGGCGGATTTCTTCGAGAACACTCTTCACTGCCTCTTTATCCGTTACCTCTGAAAACCAGTCCATCCTCCACTCGATCATATCTACGTTTTGTTCTGTTAATATGCGGATCTCTTCCACGATTTTCTCTTGTGTCTCCTCTGTTACCGGAACACAGATGAGCGGGTTGCCGGTTCCGAGGATTTTTCCTTTTTTTTCAATGATTCCTGCCATGATGTTTCCTCTTCCTATTTTCCTATTGATTTTAGTTATATTCAGTTATTCGTTATGGTTATATGTTATGGTTATACGCTATGGGGCAGCCGGCACAGATCAGATATTCCAGTTTTCCTTGTGCAGACCATTCCGATGAACCTCTGAAACCGGAAATCGTGTGCGCTATTGAGCTTCACGATTTCTGAGTTTCATCTCCATTGCACAAAAAGAAACCTTCCATATCTGATCTGTGCCGGCTGCATCTACTTTGTTTCCCATTCCTTCTATTTTTATTTGATTTTATGTGACGTAACTATCCTACAGTGCTTCACATATCCATATCTCTGTATATTGTATATAGTATATATGCATATGAAACATATAAATAATGCATAATTATTTATTTTGTCATTTGCTTTACTAATAGTTCATCCCTGCTGTCACCGTAGATATTAGTTTTTTTCGCCTGTCGTTCATCTGACAGCAATCATGCTTGTAACTATGTCCGGGATTTAGAAGTTCCTGACATTCTGTCTGCTATCAGAAATTTTCGGACACGGATGTCCGAAAAAGGGGCTGCTGAGCCAGGATGGCGAATCTGCCCCGGTTTCGTCCGTCCCCGGTATTCCTCATAGAATGTCTGGTACTTCTTAATTCCGGACACTTGTACAAGCGTGATCGCTGTCAGATGACCCCACCAAAAAACGAACCAAGAACAAACTCTCCCCTCACTTCTGCTCATTATATCCCACCCCACCAAATCCCGCAAGTAATTGACATCCTTTACAAATTATTTTAAGATAGGCATGAGCGGTATATCATTCCGCTAAGGAGGTATATTTATGAGATACGAGATTACCGGAACTACCCGTCTGACCTGTCTTTTGGGAAGTCCCGTAGCACATAGTATTTCACCACAGATGCATAATGAAGCATTTCGACTTCTCGGTCTTGATTATGTCTATACGGCATTTGACATCAGTCCACAGAATCTACCGGATGCTGTTCATGCTTTAAAACTGCTGAATGTCCGCGGCTATAACCTGACCATGCCACACAAGACTGCAATCCTTCCCTTTATGGACGAGCTGACCCCCGCTGCAAAGCTGGCGCAGGCAGTCAACACCGTAACCTATGAAAGCGGCAGACTGATCGGTCATACAACGGATGGCATCGGCTACATGCACTCGGTTAAGGACGCAGGTTATGATATTCTTGGAAAAAATATGACACTTTTAGGTGCCGGAGGTGCGGCTACTGCAATCTGCACACAGGCAGCCTTAGATGGTGTAAAAAAACATCTATATGTTTAAGCGCAAAAATGCTTCCTGGAAAACAGCACAGGATTTTGCCGATAAAGTCACCCGCACTACCGACTGTCAGGTATTTTTGTATGACATAGCAGATACATATCAGTTAAAACAGGCACTATCAGACAGTACGATCTTAACAAACGCAACAAACATCGGCATGGCACCTGATATTTCTAACAGTCCGGTTGACAGCTCCCTGTTATATCCTGAGCTGGTCGTTTCCGATATTATTTATAACCCAAGAAAAACAAAGCTTCTTCAGGAGGCAGAATCTATCGGATGTCCAACCTGTAACGGGCTCTATATGCTGCTCTATCAGGGTGCAGCTTCCTTTCATTGCTGGACAGGCGCCGATATGCCGGTAGAGATCATTAAAAAAAAATATTTTAATTCTTAGAATCAAAGGAGATACATTATGAGTTTCACTTATTTAAGAGCACTTCCGACACCGGAAGAGATCAAACAACAGTATCCGCTTTCAGCAAAACTTGCTGCCATCAAAGCCGATCGTGATAACCAGATCAAAGATATTATCAGCGGAAAAGATGACCGACTTTTGTTGATCATCGGTCCCTGCTCCGCAGATCACGAAGACCCTGTCGTAGACTATGTCAGCCGCCTTGCTCCGGTTCAGGAAAAAGTCAAAGACCGTATTTTAATCGTTCCGCGTATTTATACCAACAAGCCGCGTACTACCGGTGAGGGTTATAAAGGAATTGCCTCCCAGCCGGACCCGGAAAAGCACCGGATATGGTAGAAGGTATTATTTCATCGAGAAAAATGTTCCTTCGTGCCATGGAAGAAAGCGGACTGAGTGCTGCTGACGAAATGCTCTACCCGGAAAACTGGGGTTATGTAGAGGACTTACTCTCCTATGTTGCCATCGGTGCCCGCTCCGTAGAGGATCAGCACCACCGTCTTACGGTCAGCGGTTTTGATGTTGCTTCCGGCATGAAAAACCCGACCAGTGGTGACCTTGCAGTTATGCTGAACTCCGTTTACGCTGCACAGCATCCACATCATTTTTCCTTTGCAGGCCACGAAGTAGAAACAACCGGAAATCCATGGGCACACGTCATTTTAAGAGGTGCAGTCAGCAAACATGGCAATTCCACACAGAATTACCACTACGAGGACATCATGCGCCTGATCGAAAAATATGACAAAATGGATGTGGTCAATCCTGCCGCTATCATTGATACCAACCATTCCAATTCCGGAAAAAATATAATGAACAGGTTCGTATCGCCAAAGAAGTTATGAACAACCGTCAGTATTCTTCTGACATTAAAAAAATGGTAAAAGGTCTGATGATCGAAAGCTATATAGAGGACGGATGCCAGAAAGTCAACGAGCATGTCTATGGAAAATCCATTACCGACCCATGTATCGGCTGGGCAACCACGGAACGTCTGATCTATGACCTTGCAGAAATGAACCAGATATAGGACATCCAATATTCGAGCGGATCAAAAGAGGCGGGTTTCCCAACTATGAGAAACCCGCCTCTTTTTACTATTCTAACCACGCGGATGCGTTTTCGCATATACTTCACGGATCCGGTTCTGATTGACCTGTGCATAAATCTGCGTAGTGGAAATATCCGAATGGCCTAACATCTCCTGTACAGATTTTAAATCTGCTCCATTGCTGACTAAATGTGCCGCAAAGGAATGACGCAGTGTATGTGGTGTGATCTCCGAAGTGATCCCTGCTTTTTTCCACAGCATTTGATAATCTTCCAAAATCCCTGTCGGCTCATTTCCCCACCGGAACAATTGGTAAATAAAAGGTCACAGGATTCATCCTTAATCAGTTTCGGTCTTCCTAAGTCTAAATAATTCTCAATTGCCTCTCTTGCGATTCCTCCAAATGGAATGATCCGCTCCCTGTGTGCATCCCGACAGGTCAGATACTCCATTGAAATATTAATATCACTCAGTTTTAATGCGATCAGCTCTGAAACACGGATGCCGGTTGCATAGAGAAGCTCTAACATCGCCTTATCCCGAAGCTCCTTTGGAGAACTTCCGGAAAGCTGCTCTAATAATTTCACGGTCTCTTCCGTTGTTAGGATCGCAGGCATTTTTTTCTCAATCTTTGGTGCCTTTAACCCTTCTGCCGGATTTTGATTTACATAATTCTTTTTTTGTAAGTAACCAAAAAAGCCTTCATCGATGCGATACTTCTTGAAATGGTGGACGGCTTTCTGCCCTCCTTCTCAAGATATAAGATATAAGCGTTTAAATTGGTTGACGTAACATCAGATACAGAAGCCACTCCCTGCTCCTGCAGAAAAACACTCATTTTTCTCAAATCTCTTTCATAAGAAAGCTCTGTATTTTTCGATATCTGTTTCACCTCACACATATATGTGATGAAATTCTGAATCTCTTTCGTCATAATCTATCCTGCCTCATCCTGAGTAATTCTTTTCAAAAAACGCCTAAAAAACGGTTCAGCTACTATTATAATGAACAATTTCAAGAAAAGCAACGGATAATTTGCCCCTTATTTTCAGGGATTTCATAGAACTACCACATATCGAAATCATACCGTTTCTCCTGTACCATATCTTGTAATATCTGTTTAAAATATTTTTAACATTTTCTTTAAAAATATTGGGTTTACATAACTTTCCACCAATAGACCGATCACAAACAACAATACTATCATTCCGGTCTGCATCACCAGCTCTTTTTTGCGTCATCGCCATGTCCTCTTTCTTTTTCCAAAATATTTTTAAAAATAGCAGATAGCCGGCAATATAAAATATGTAGTGTGGAAACAAAAAAACCTCCCATATACAGAATTCCTTTCCACCCGAAATTCGTAATTGCTATTACGCACAAAAATCCAAAGGACACTCCAAAATACAGGATAAAAAGTATCTGTATTAAAATCCCTACCACGGTAAAGCTCAACAGTAAAAGTATCCCGAACAATGGCAGCCGGTTTTCTAAAATATAGAGAAAGAGCCGGTTGTAATCTAACTTTGCATATTTTAGCTGCTGTAAATAATATTCATTTAGCATAAAAAAACGATTCTTAGAGCTGTCCCCTATAAAATTTGCCCAAAGGATCCCCACAAAAAAAGAAACAAAGAATATCATGTCCAAATGACAGACTGCTAAAATTCTTCCCTGTTTCCCTTTTTGCTTTTTCGGTTCAATATAAGTTCTTCTTCTTTTTTTTCATGGCACTTCTCCCTGACTGTTCTTAAAACAATCTATGGGATACCAGTCCAAAATATGCGTTCACTATTTTTTTTTTGTATACAGATTTTGATATGCCAGCAGTCCGGCAACGGTCTTACTGTCCTGGATCTCTCCTGCATAGATCCGTTTTGTCAGTTCCTCAATGGAAAAGACTTCGATCTCGATTTCCTCACCTGCATCTAAATGCTGCTGTGTTTTCGTCAGTTCTTCTGCTAAATAGACATCTATGAATTCGTTACAAAAGGCAACCGTTGTCTTTAAAGATAGCAGCTTCGTCAGCTTTCCTGCACGATAGCCTGTCTCCTCTTCTAACTCTCTTGCAGCACAGACTTTTGTATCTTCCGTCACACTGTCTCTTGAACCCGCCGGGATCTCTAATGTCATTCTTTCTAATGCCGGACGATACTGGTGCACCATCAGAACCTTTCCCGGTTCCGGCACTGCTACGACCGCCGCCGCACCCATCCGATGTTCTATATAGTCCCACTCTTCGATCTCACCATTTGGAAGTCGCATCGTGTCTTTATAAATATTTAAAATTGCTCCGCGACGTATTAATTCCCGGTTTAAGCGTTTGATTCCATGCTCCATATCAAATCCTCCTTATATTGTTAAAAGACCGCCGTATACTCGTATACGACGGTCTGCATCATTACCTATTCCTGTCTAAGATTTATTATTTCGCGTAATCTGTTACTCTGGACTCGCGAATTACATTTACCTTAATCTGACCCGGATATTCCAGTTCAGCTTCAATCTGTTTGGAAATATCGCGTGCTAACAATACCATATCGGCATCGCTGACCTGATCAGGAACTACCATAACTCGAATCTCTCTACCTGCCTGAATAGCAAAAGATTTGTCTACTCCCTTGAAACTGTTTGTAATATCTTCTAACTGTTTTAATCGATTGGAATATGTCTCTAATGTCTCTCTTCTTGCACCAGGACGTGCAGCACTGATCGTATCTGCTGCCTGTACAAGACATGCGATCAAAGATTCCGGTTCCACATCACCATGATGTGATTCTACCGCATTGATAATGATCGGAGACTCTTTGTATTTTCTACAGAGTTCCACACCAATCTGGATATGTGAACCTTCCTGCTCATGGTCTACGGATTTACCGATGTCATGTAACAGACCTGCACGTTTTGCAGTTCTGACATCCACACCGACTTCTGCTGCTAACAGTCCGGCTAATTGTGCAACCTCAATAGAATGTTTCAATGCATTCTGACCATAACTTGTTCTAAATTTCATTTTACCAAGTAAACGAACAAGTTCGGATGAATTCCGTGAACACCAACCTCTAAGGTTGCTGCTTCACCTTCTTCACGAATCATTGTTTCCACTTCTTTTTGTGCCTTTTCGACCATCTCCTCAATCCTTGCAGGATGGATACGTCCGTCCACAATTAATTTTTCAATGCAATTCTCGCCACCTCTCTACGGATCGGATCAAATCCTGAGAGAATGACTGCCTCCGGAGTATCATCAATGATCAAGTCCACACCCGTCATCGTCTCTAATGTACGGATATTACGACCTTCTCTACCGATGATCCTTCCTTTCATCTCATCGTTTGGAAGCTGTACAACGGAAATCGTCGTCTCTGCGACATGGTCAGCTGCACATTTCTGAATGGCAGTTACCACATATTCTTTTCGCTTTCTTACCGGCTTCTTCCTTTGCCTTGCTTTCCATTTCCTTGATTAACTTTGCAGTATCAATTTTAACATCGTCTTCAATGGTTTTTAAAAGATATTCTTTCGCTTGTTCGGAGGTAAGACCTGAGATTCTCTCTAGTTCCTGTACACGCTCTTCATGTAATCTTGCAACTTCTTCTTTCTCCCTGTTGATTTCTTCTTCTTTCGCTGCAAATCCGGCTTCACGCTTCTCAACTGCTTCTAACTTGCGGTCGATATTCGCTTCCTTCTGCTCAATACGGCGTTCATTTCTCTGGATCTCCGCTCTGCGTTCCTTGATCTCTTTATCAAGTTCGTTCTTTGCACGGATCGATTCTTCTTTAATCTCTAAGGAAGATTCACGCTTCTTTGTCTCCGCATTTTTTACGGCTTCATCGATAATCTCGCGCTTTCTCTTCCGCACTTCCAACCTTCGCCTCAGCAACCTTCTTGCGATAGGATATCGTGATCGCAGCTGTAAGAATTGCAGTAATAATACAGGTAAGAATTACAGCAATTATTACTTGTAGCACAGGAGCACCTCCTTTATTTAATTTTCATTGTACATATAACAAAGTCTTTCACTTTATCTGTCATAAATAACAACAGTTAAATTTTATACTTTATTTAGTATTATGTCAAGTATTCTGAACGCATGACATACAAGATATCTGAACTTTTGTAGCCTCTGCGTAATAGGAACTGATAAATCTTATTTGCCTGTTCTCTTGGCATTTCCGGCGTATAACCTTTTTTTTCTCTAACAATCTTTGGATCGCATCTGTCTCATCCTCATTGCCCTCTTCTAAAAGTGCCTGTTCGATGAACTCTTTCGCAACCCCTTTCTTCTGTAGATCCTGCTGAAGTCTGCGGTTGCTCTTCTTCTCTTTCTGATAACGGACATAGCTGCAGGCATAACGCAGATCATCGATATAGTGATAACTCTTGACATAGGCGATCGCCTGCTCCACTGCTTCTTTCGGATATTCGTTCTGACGCAGTTTTTCACGAAGCTGGTACTCGGTCCGGTCCTGCTTTTCTAACAGATGCATTGCCCGCTTTGTCGCCCGTTTTCCAAGAACATCACAGAGCAGTTCCTGATAAAGTGTCTCCGGAATGTCCTGTCCTCAGACAGATCATAAGAACGTATCTCGCCTTTGTATAATACCAGACGTTCCCCTGTTTCAAACACAAGCCTTCGTCTTCCCTTTTCAAGCTGCTCTATCCGTTCAATATACATCTTTATTCCTCAGACTCCTGCTTCTTTTCTGCCTTTTTCTCTGCTTTTGCTGCTGTCTTTGTCTCGTCTGCTGCTTCAGCTTCGTCTTCTGTAGAACCATCTAACTGATAGAAGTCTCTGACTTTCTGTTCAATCTCATCACAGATGGCCGGATTCTCTTTGAGATAATTCTTAGAATTCTCACGGCCCTGTCCGATCTTCTCTCCATTGTATGCATACCATGCACCGGACTTATTTACTACATTGATCTGTGCTGCTAAGTCTAAGATATCTCCATACTTAGAGATTCCTTTTCCAAACATAATATCAAATTCTGCTTCTTTAAATGGCGGTGCCACCTTATTCTTTACAACCTTAATTCTTGTATGGTTACCGATAATCTCTCCGCCCTGTTTTAAAGATTCCATTCTGCGGACATCTAAACGGATCGAAGAATAAAACTTCAATGCGCGTCCTCCGGTTGTCGTCTCCGGACTTCCAAACATGACACCGACTTTTTCACGGAGCTGGTTGATAAAGATTACAATACAGTTGGATTTACTGATAATAGATGTCAGTTTCCGAAGCGCCTGTGACATCAGACGTGCCTGTAAGCCCACATGGGAGTCTCCCATCTCACCTTCGATCTCTGCCTTCGGTACTAATGCTGCAACCGAGTCTACGATAATAATGTCCACGGCACCGGAACGTACCATGGTCTCGGTAATCTCTAATGCCTGCTCTCCACTGTCCGGCTGGGAAATATACAGATTATCAATATCTACTCCGATATTCTTTGCATAAACCGGATCTAACGCATGCTCTGCATCAATAAATCCTGCAATTCCGCCTCTTTTCTGTACCTCTGCGACCATATGTAAGGCTACGGTTGTCTTACCACTGGATTCCGGTCCATAGACCTCTACGATCCTTCCTCTTGGGATTCCTCCGACTCCTAAGGCAATGTCAAGACTTAAAGATCCTGTCGGTATCGTCTCCACATTCATATCCCTCTGGGAATCTCTAACTTCATGATCGCACCTTTTCCATACTGCTTCTCAATATGGGAAATTGCGGATTCTAATGCGTCTAATTTATCATTTTTATCATTCTTTGCCATTATTTTATCTCCTTTTCGCAAACGTATGTTCGTTTCTGTTCTAATCATATTATACTTTGATGGGATTGTCAACTGATTTTATGATAATTTCAAAAGATAAAAAAAAAGAAACAGCTGATAGATTTATCAACTGTTCCATTATACATGTCTTTTCCTGTTTGCGTCAAGAAGCCGTCTTTAAAATTGTGTTTCTGAAAATTATTTTTTTCTGAAATTGTTTTTAAATATCGCTGTATTACTCCTTTATGGCATCGGCAACTAACTGATTAATTGCCTCCATGTTCTGAAGTCCGATGGCTTTTCCTTTAAAAAAATCCCATCCTTCATAACTACTAAAGTCGGAATACTCATGATCTGATATTTCAGTGCTAATGCTGCTTCTTCATCTACATTGACTTTTCCGAATTTTACACGATCGCCCATTGCCTCGGCAGCTTCCTCAATGATCGGTGACTGCATTTTACACGGTCCGCACCAGTCTGCCCAAAAATCCAAGACAACCGGAACCGTACTTTTTAATACTTCTTCTTCAAAATTGTCGTTTGTAATCTTTGTTACTTCCATGTGTCATTCCTCCTAATCTCTACCAAACTCTTCTAATTCTAACCCTTCATTGCGGTCTAATACCATACCGACACTCCATGCATTGACAAACAACAGCAATGGATTGCCCTTTAAATCCTGGATTTTTTTTCATATCAGAAGTTCCTGTCAGCTTATCTAAATCCAGTTCTTTGTTCTTGATCCAGCGGATATGCTCATATGGCAGATTTTCCATATGGATCTCTACATTATACTCATTTTCTAAACGATATTTGAGTACATCAAACTGCAGAACACCGACTACGCCAACAATGATCTCTTCCATACCGGTATGATACTCCTGAAAAATCTGGATCGCACCTTCCTGCGCAATCTGATTAATTCCTTTGATGAACTGTTTACGTTTCATCGTATCGACCTGACGCACTCTTGCAAAATGTTCCGGTGCAAAAGTCGGGATTCCTTCATAACGGAACGGTTTTGCAGATGTTTCAATAGTATCTCCAATAGAAAAAATACCCGGATCAAAGACACCGATAATATCTCCACCGTAAGCTTTATCCACCATGTGGCGCTCCTGTGCCATCATCTGCTGTGGCTGGGAAAGTCTTATTTTTTACCGCCCTGGATATGCATGACTTCCATTCCGGCTTCAAATTTTCCGGAACAGATGCGCATGAATGCGATCCTGTCGCGGTGTGCCTTGTTCATATTCGCCTGTATTTTAAAGACAAATGCCGAAAAATCCTCAGAAAACGGATCAATCGGCCCGATATCTGAATTTCTAGGAAGCGGCGAATAGGTCATTTTTAAAAAGTGCTGTAAAAATGTCTCCACACCAAAGTTTGTCAGCGCGGAACCAAAGAAAACGGGTGACAGCTCTCCTTTTGAAACCATGTCCTGATCAAATTCCGCACTTGCTCCATCTAACAGTTCAATCTCATCCATGAGCTGACTCCAATAGTCTTCCCCAAGTTCTTCTTTTAATGCCGGATCATCAATGTCAATTTCTTTCTGCTCTCCTTCTTTGGTACCTTTTAAGGTATCAGAAAAAGTCATGACTTTTTTGGTGTTACGGTCATAGACACCCTTAAAATCTTTTCCGGAACCGATCGGCCAGTTGATCGGACAGGTCTCTATTCCTAACTCCTTTTCAATATCATCTAATAATTCAAACGTATCATTCGCATCACGGTCCATTTTATTGATAAAGGTAAAGATCGGAATGTGACGCATCACACAGACTTTGAATAATTTTCTTGTCTGTGCCTCTACACCTTTGGATGCATCGATGACCATTACGGCAGAATCTGCTGCCATAAGAGTACGGTAAGTATCCTCGGAGAAGTCCTGATGTCCCGGTGTGTCTAATATATTGATGCAGTATCCGTCATAGTTAAACTGCAATACCGAGGAGGTTACGGAAATACCTCTCTCTTTTTCTATCTCCATCCAATCGGAAACAGCATGTCTTGCTGTCGCTTTTCCTTTACGGAACCCGCTAAATTGATCGCCCCTCCATAGAGCAGGAACTTTTCCGTCAAAGTTGTCTTACCTGCATCCGGATGGGAAATGATCGCAAAGGTTCGTCTTTTCTCTATTTCTTCTCTTAAATCTGCCAAAATATTTCCTCCAGTATCTACTCTCTCCACGGCTTTTTATTTTATCCCAGTCCATGCTTTCTGTCAAGAAATGCCAGAACGTTTAAAAAGCAGTAACACGCATTTTCATGCATCTTACTGCTTCTTTTTCTCATATTTCTGTCCGTATTAGATTCTGGATAAGTACTCACCTGTTCTGGTATCGATCTTGATCACATCATCCTGCTCAACGAACAGCGGTACGTTTACAGATGCTCCGGTCTCTACGATTGCAGGTTTTGTTGCACCCTGTGCTGTATCGCCTTTGAATCCTGGCTCTGTCTCTGTGATCTCAAGTTCTACAAATAATGGTGGCTCAACGGCATATACACTGCCCTTGTAAGAACAGGTCTTTACCATCTCATTCTCTTTTACAAACTTTAATGCATCTCCGATCGTGTCTGCATCTAAGGCGATCTGCTCATATGTTGTAGTATCCATAAAGTGGAATAAATCTCCATCAGAATATAAGTACTGCATGTCCGCTCTGTCAATTCTTGCCTGTGGGCATTTTTCTGTTGGACGGAAAGTCTTCTCTACGATTCCACCACTTTTGATATTTTTTAATTTTGTTCTAACGAATGCTGCACCCTTACCTGGCTTTACATGCTGAAATTCGATAATCTGATAAATGTTACCTTCAAGTTCGATGGTAACACCATTTCTGAAATCTCCTGCTGATACCATCTAGTATTCCTCCTCATTCTCTCTCGTTATCAACCACGATAATCGCTCTTTCCATTTTATAATAAAATGGTATATATTTCAACTGTTAATTGCATTTTTTCTTACTATTTTTTCTCGATCGCATAAATCATATCGACTCTCGTCTGGTGGCGGCCACCTAAAAATTCTGCTCCTAAATAGGCATCTACGATACTTTTTGCTGCCTCCATTCCGACAATCCTTGCACCAAATGCGATGATATTTGCGTTATTATGCTCCTTTGCGAGTCTTGCCGTGGTTGGCTCTGAGCAGACTGCTGCTAAGACTCCCGGCACTTTATTGGCTGCTAAAGAAATTCCGACCCCTGTTCCACAGATCAGGACTCCACAGTCTGCCTTTCCTTCTGCAACTGCACGTCCGACTGCTTCACCATATTCCGGATAATTGCAGCTTTCATGGGTATCTGTTCCAAAATTGATCACTTCATATCCTTTTTCTTCTAAATAAGTCCGGATCTCCTGCCTCATCTCTACTGCAGCATGGTCATTTCCGATTGCGATTTTCATTTTCCTTCGTCCTCTCTTACTTTGTTCGTTTCTGATATCTTCTGTAAAAAAACAGTACGATTTTTTCTAACTTACGTTTTAATACGATCTGTATCTCTTCTTTTGGATGGATATAGCGGACCATGATCGTACGGATCCCTGTACGGTTTGCTCCATAAATATCCGTAAAGATCTGATCTCCGACAAACAAGGTGTTGCTCCTGTCCGTTCCCATCCGCTCCATTGCCTTTTCATAACCAAAACACTTTGGTTTTCCTGCTTTAAAAATATACTGCACCTGCACATCATCGTTAAACATTTTGACACGCGGTTCTTTATTGTTTGACAGCAGACAACAGGAAAATCCCAGTTCCTTCAGATGTGCAAACAGCTTCTTTGCCCGTTCATCTGCCGGTGCTCCATGTGGAACAAGTGTATTGTCTATGTCAAAAATAATTCCCCGATATCCCTCGCGGTACAGTGCATCAAAATCAATCTCATATGTGGAATCCACATATTCTCCCGGATAAAATCTCTTTAACATCTTACTTCACCAATTTTGAAATCTGTTTGAACTGCTCATGCTCTGCGGTTACGGTCAATTCAAATAAAATGGACTCGCTGGTTGTAAGCAATGCTCCCTCATCTCTTGCCCGCAGCAATGCGATCTCTTTGTCATGCAGGTTTCTCGAAGAAATGCAATCTTCTACCAGTACCGGCTGATATCCCATTTCTTTTAGATCGATCACGGTCTGTAACACACATACATGTGCTTCGATTCCACAGATAATGACATACTTTTTGTCTTTGACCGCTTCTAAAACCTCCTGACAGCCTGCGCTTGAAAAAGTTTTTTTATCAGAAAATTTCTCCATCCCTGCCGCTTCACAAATTGGCGGGATATTCACCCAAGCCCCTTGCTGTACTGAGCCGTCATGACCATCGGGATCCCTAAGATCCGAAGTCCCTGTAAAAGTTTTACACTGTTTTCTATCAGTCTCTCCCTGTCTGCGATCGCAGGAAGGATCTTTTCCTGATAATCTACGATCAGACACACACTGTCCTTTGCTGTGATCCTCATATCTTTTCTGTCTCCTTACAATAAACAACTGAGTGCATCATAAACACATCTTGCAGTTTATCACACACTCAGTTGCGTATCAAGTTCTTTATTCTAATATGCACGTTTTTCTAAAAAAGAATACCGTCTATGTATCTAGGAATCCTTAGAATGATCCCTGTGGCCTAACATGGCTGCAGTCAAAATGGACATATGGTATACTTCCGATGCAGAGCACTCTCTTGAAAGTGTATTAATCGGTGCGTTCAGACCTAATAATATCGGTCCAAAGGCTTCAAAATTACCTAAATATCTTGCAATCTTATATCCGATATTTCCTGCACTTAAATCCGGGAAAATAAAGGTGTTCGTATGTCCTGCGATCTCCGAACCCGGACATTTGGTTGCTGCAACTGCCGGTGATACTGCCGCATCAAACTGCACTTCTCCAATGCTCTCCATATGCGGATATTTTTCGGCAAATTTATTGGCAGCATTACACATACGATCCACATCCGGACCTTTGCCGGAACCATGTGTAGAGTAGCTTAAAAATGCAATCTTTGGATCGATTCCAAAGTCTCTTGCGCAATTCGCGGTCTCATGTGCGATCTCAACCAGTTCATCTTCTGTCGGCTTGATGTTCAAAGCACAGTCGCCTAATACAATGACTTCACTATCACCGGTTGCCCGCGGACGTACCAGTCCGATACAGGAAGAAACCAGATTGTTTCCCTCTTTTGTTCCAATGATCTCTAATGCCGGTTTGATCGTATCTATGACAGAATGCATCACACCGCCAAGCAGGGAATCATATTCTCCCATTTTAATGAGCATGGTTCCAAAATAGTTTGGATCTTTTAAAATCTCTCTCGCTTTTTCCTGCGTCATGCCCTTCTTTGCCCGTATCTCACAAAATTGTTCCACCATCTCATCCATTTTTTCATAGGTAGACGGTGTTAAAATCTTTGCTCCACGGATATTATAACCCGCTTCCTGTGCCGCTTCCCATACGGCATCCTCTTCGCCGATCAGGATCGGCTGCAAAAAAAATTGCCTGCTAACAGCCGCGATGCAGCCTCTATGACACGCGGATCTGTACCTTCCGGCAATACAATCGTCTTTGGATCCTCCCGCAACAAACGGATATAGGAATCAAAATCAAACATTACAAACACCTCCCAAGGTCTTTCATCTTCTCCGTTAATCGTATATTTTTATTTTATACCTATCATTTTTGTTTTTCAACTATGTTTGGTAATTATTCCCTTGTTTCTTTGGTAATTGTTCTTCTGTTTCTTCTCCTGTTGGCTTAAATTCAGACTTCTTTTTTTCAGGTCAAAAAAAAGAAGAAGATTCTAAGAATCCTCTTCCATATCTCAGTTCTATTTATTCGAACGAAAAATCTTCGATTTCCGGCATTGGAACTACCGATTTTGCTGTCTCTGCGGATGCACTGTGTCCTACAAAGAACTGATACTGATGAAGCACTTCATCTTTTTCATATCGGAAACGGCTTTTGAACATCCAGACTCCGGATATCACTGTCGACCCCCTTTAAAGGATATTCTTTTCCCGGCTGATATGTATCGGCATACTCTGCTGCACCAAAAGTCTGCTTTTGTTCCGGTTTTACAGACTGCATTTTCCCTGTAGAAAAATTCTCTATCGGATTACTGATCTGATCACTACCGGAATTACCTGTCACACGACCTATGGAGTTGTCATAATATCCTTCATAAGGACGGATTTTTGAAATTTCCATAACTTCAAAACCTTCTTTCGCTTATCCTAAGTTCTCACATATTAGTTTTATCGGCTTCATTCGTAAAAACTTTAACAGCTACCGCTTTTATTTATCCAAAATCTTCTTTAATTCATTCATAAAGGTGTTGACATCTTTAAACTCACGATATACCGAAGCAAACCTTACATATGCAACTGCCTCGAGATCTTTCAGCTTATCCATGACGATCTCTCCAATGACGGAACTTGGGATTTCTTTTTCTTCACGGTTAAAAATCTCGGTCTCCACATCATCGATCAACTGATTGATCCGGTTGACGGAAATCGGTCTTTTATGGCAGGCACGAAGTATCCCCGCCTCTATCTTAGTGCGGTCATACTGCTCCCTGTTATTATCCTTCTTGATCACGATAAGCGGTATGGTCTCTACTTTTTCATAAGTAGTAAAGCGCTTTCCACATTCATCACATAATCTGCGGCGGCGAATCGAGTTATTATCATCCGCCGGTCTTGAGTCGATGACCCTCGTATTTTCACTGCTGCAAAACGGACATTTCATCCCATGTTCCTCCTTGGACATACTATTTGCCCCAATTATAAACATTTCGTCAATTATTGTCAACCATTTCACAGATTATGTAACTCTGCTTACAGTCTCTTTTTGATTTCATCTACTTTTACATCGACTAAGATAATATCCGGTCCGATCCGTATGACATTACACCATGGAATAAAAAACTCACAGTCTCTTCCGAAAAATCCCCAGAACCTCGCCGGTCCCGGTACGATCAGTGCTTTGATGCACCCGGTACACTCATCCAGTTCGAGATCCATCACATGCCTAAACAATGACAGTCACAGACATTGATGACATTCTTTTCTCTCAATTCACACAGTCTCATTTTTTACTCACATACTGTTCTCTTGTATCCATTGTATGCATGATAAAAAGAACTGTGCTCTATGTGTAATATTTTTATACGTTAAAGCGGAATAAGATTACATCGCCGTCTTTTACAACATATTCTTTTCCTTCCAGTCCTACCAGACCTTTTTTCTTTTGCGGCTGAAAGGCTTCCACAATCGAGTAAATCCTGATAATTGACTACCTCTGCACGGATAAATCCACGTTCAAAATCCGTATGGATCTTTCCGGCTGCCTGCGGTGCTTTTGTTCCGATCTTGATGGTCCATGCTCTTGTCTCATCTTCTCCTGCTGTCAGATAGCTGATCAATCCAAGCAGGGAATAACTTGCCTTGATAAGTTTTTCAAGTCCTGATTCTTTTAAACCAAGTTCCTCTAAGAACATTGCTTTTTCTTCATCATCTAATTCTGCAATCTCCTGCTCGATCTGTGCACAGATAACAAATACTTCGCACGCTTCTTCTTTTGCGTGTTCGCGCACTTTCTGCACATAAGCATTGGATGCACCGTCATCTGCTAAATCATCTTCTGATACGTTTGCTGCATAAATCACAGGTTTTGCCGTCAGCAGATTATATTCTTTAAACCACTTCTGCTCATCCTCATCTTCGCCAAGTTCAAAGGTTTTTGCCAGATTTCCTTCTTCTAAGTGTGCCTTGATCTTTTCTAACAGAGCAAGTTCTTTTGCAAGGGTCTTGTCCATTCTTGCACCTTTTTGCTGTCTTGGCAATTCTTCTGTCAAGAATCTCTATATCTGAAAATATAAGTTCTAAATTGATGGTCTCTATATCACGGACCGGATCTACACTTCCATCCACATGTACGACATTGGTATCCTCAAAACATCTGACCACATGCACGATCGCATCTACCTCACGGATGTTTGCAAGGAACTGGTTTCCAAGTCCCTCTCCTTTACTCGCTCCCTTTACAAGTCCTGCAATATCTACGAATTCAATCACTGCCGGAGTTACCTTTTTTTGACTGATACATCTCGCCTAACTTCTGCAAACGCTCATCCGGTACTGCTACCACACCGATATTCGGGTCAATGGTACAGAATGGATAGTTTGCTGACTCTGCCCCTGCTTTGGTAAGGGAGTTAAACAATGTACTTTTTTCCTACGTTGGGCAAGCCCACGATACCTAATTTCATTTTTATCTTTACCTGTTCAAAAATGCCTGCTTTCCCGGCATCTTTGCCTTTCTATGTTATTATACTGCACAATTTATTACACAATCATTAAGGCTTTTTCTTTTTTATGCTGTCCACATTTTAATCGTTTCTTCTGGCAATACTCTTAATGTTCTTTGTCTTATATGTTGTTGTCTGTCTGTGTAAACATAATCGTTTCATACAGCTTACAATTATATCATAAGTCCTGCAATTTTAAAACCATCAAAATTTTTATCCGTGTCAGTATATTAATTGGGCATTCATATAACAAATAGTTATCGTCCGGGAATAGTCACCATTGCTTCTGAATACACCAGTCCGCACATCTTTCTTTTCTGCGGAAATGTTGGCACAAACATTCCCCTTAACATGAATTCTCAAAAATCTTAAAACGTAATCAAGGGGATATCCCTAGTCTAAATCAGGAATATCCCTTATAATTTCAAAATGCCAAAATAACTTAAATTTTTCTTTCCGTTGGTGCCTGTTTGTTATACCCCAAGTATTCACTTGGTAGAATTGCCTTTATGTCTGATGCAGTATAATCCGACACATTCCTTACATTTCCATTTTATCATTCAAATAATTTTATCAAAATCTCAATTGATCCATGATAATAATAATCTATTTACGAATTTTCTTTTAGAGAATTCCTATTTTTTTCAATATTCAATTTGATTTTTTGAAACCATAAAAATAACGACATTGTATTTCACTTTCGCAACATACAATGCCGTTACCTTTATTTTCTTCAATACACCAAACAAAACCGATTTCTGTATACGATAAGATCCTATACAGAGTTCGACTGGTTCAGTTTTAATGGAGTAGACGGGAGTCGAACCCGTGTCCAAAAACAAATCCCTGTACTTCTACGAGTGTAGTCTGTGATTTAACATTCCCTCCACGATACTTGCAACAGACACAGTTACCGCTTTAGTAGCTTCATAATACGCCCTTATGTGCAAAGCTTAGCATAAGTCGTTTCTCACATAGTCGAAGCCTGGCTCCTAAGGTGTGAGTGCCCTAGGTCAGACTGCTGCAATTAGGCAGCGTATGCTAAATTATCTTCAGCGTTTAAATTTAATTGTGAAATTTGACGCAATTTCTTTCGACTCGCTTCTCCAGCTTCATCATCCCTGTCGAAACCATTACTACCCCGAATTCGGGTGTAGGCCACTTCTACACCTGCTATTATAGACGCGATTGTTTACGCCGTCAAGGGTTCCCCTTAGGCTTTTTAATAAAGATTCTTTACCTTGAAATTCCGCTCCGCTTCACGCCTCTGGTCTTTCTTTGCAATGTCATCGCGCTTATCATAGAGCTTCTTACCTTTTGCCAATGCAACCTGTACTTTGACTAATCCACCCTTTAAGTATACTTCCACCGGGACTAAGGTATACCCTTTTTCTGCAATCTTGCCTTGCAGTTTACGGATCTCCGCTTTGTGCATCAGAAGTTTTTTCGGGCGCAGCGGATCTTTGTTAAAAATATTTCCTTTTTCATAAGGAGAGATATGCATGCCATAGATAATGACCTCTCCGTTCTCAATACGGATAAAAGACTCCTTAATACTGCATTTTCCCATACGCAGGGATTTGACTTCTGTGCCGTGAAGTGCAATTCCCGCCTCATATTTTTCTTCTAAAAAATAATCATGTCTGGCTTTTTTTATTGTTCGCGATCAGCTTGATACTTTCCTTTGCCATCTTCTTCCTCCGCTAACTCAAAATCTATCGTCCGCATAAAAGTATCGGTATCTTTTACACGGATCTTTAGTCTCTGACCGAGTTTGTAATGCTTATTTGTAACTTCTCCTATTAATTCATAGGTTTCTTCGCTGTAGTTGTAATAATCGTCTGTCAGATCCGTGACACGGATCATACCCTCTATTGTATTTGCAAGCTCTACATACATGCCATACCGGGTAACACCGGATATGACACCTTCAAAAATCTCTCCAATGTGCTGACTCATATACTCCACTTTTTGAGTTTATCTGTCTCACGCTCTGCCTCTTCTGCTAACCGTTCCCGCTTGCTTGCATGTAATGCAACTTCCGGCAGGATCTTCTCATAATGTGCCTTTCTGGTATCATGCATCTTGCCACGCAGATTCTCTTTGATAATACGATGGATCTGCAGATCCGGATATCGGCGGATCGGAGAAGTAAAATGACAGTAGTATTTTGCCGCTAAGCCAAAATGCCCGGTACAATCCACCGTATATTTTGCCTGTTTCATAGAACGCAGCGTCAGTCGACTGATCAAAGGTTCTTCGGGTGTTCCATCGATCTGTTCTAACAGCTTTTGCAGTTCTTTTGGATGTACCTCATCCTTTGCGATATGCATACTGTAACCAAAGTTATTGATAAACGTAGACAGTTTTTGGATCTTTTCCTCATCCGGATTCTCATGTGTCCGGTAAACGAACGGTATCTCCTGCCAGAAATAGTCCTCGGCAACCGTTTCGTTTGCTGCTAACATAAAATCTTCAATAATCTTTGTTGCAACATTCCGCTCATATGGGCGGATATCCACCGGATTTCCTTTTTTTATCTAAAATGATCTTTGTCTCAGGAAAATCAAAGTCGATCGAGCCACGCTTCATGCGTTTTTTCCGCAAAATGGCTGCTAACTTTTCCATCCGTTCAAACATCGGGATCAGTTCTTCGTATTCTGCCCGCTCTTTCTCATCCTGTTCCTGTAAAATTTTTTGACACTGGTGTAACTCATACGTCTGTCCACCCGCACAACAGTCTCTGCGATCACATGATCTAACAGTTTTCCCTTTTCGTCAAATTTCATAATACAGCTCAATGCCAGACGGTTCTCGCCCTGATTCAGCGAACAGATTCCATTCGATAATGTGTGCGGCAGCATTGGGATCACACGGTCTACTAAATAGACACTGGTTCCACGCTTCTCGGCCTCAACATCCAAAGCGGAGTGCTCCTGCACATAATTCGTTACATCTGCAATGTGGACACCTAACGTATATATGCCATCTTCTTCGGTCAGTGTGATCGCGTCATCCAGGTCCTTGGCATCTTCGCCATCGATGGTGACCGTCTGCCAGTCCCTTATGTCCATTCTGCCTGCCATATCGGCTTCACTGACCTCTTTTGCCACACGCTCCGCCTGATTTAAAATCTTTTCCGAAAATTCCACCGGCAGATCATAGGCTTTTACGATCGATAAAATATCCACTCCCGGATCATTGACATGACCTAAGATCTCAACAATTTTTCCCTCCGGCTTTCTGCCGTCTCTGCCGTAATCGGTAATCTCGCAGACTACCTTATGACCACTGACTGCTCCTTTGGAACGCTCAATCGGAATAAAAATGTCATTTGCGATCTTCTGATTATCCGGCACTACAAATCCAAAATTTTACTCTGTTCGTAATAACCGACTACTTTTTGTGACACCGTGTTCTAAGATTTTTACGATTGAACCCTCTTTCCTCTTTCCTCCGGTCGACGGCATAATCTTTACCTGTACGGTATCTAAATGCATGGCTCCATGGACTTCAGATTCCGGAATATAGATATCCTCTCCCTCTTCCATCCGTAAAAATCCAAACCCTTTTGGATGACTCTCAAATACACCGGTTACAAAATGATGTTTTGCCTTACTGTATTTTCCCTTTTTGCTGACATCTGCCTTGCCGTCAGCCACCAATGCATCTAACACTTCCTGCAATTCTGCTCTCTGACTTTTCGGGATCTGTAAGAGCATTGCCATCTCTTTGGCTTTCATTGGCACATAGAAGTCATCACACAAGAGACTGTATATGGTTTTTTTTTTTTTTTCTAATGCTTCGTGATCCATAGATCCATAATTCTCCTATTAAACTCAAAAAGGACTGTCGCATCAACGACAGCCCTGCATTTCCTTTAGAAACTTCCTATATTCAATACAATGGAAAGTATTAAAAACAGTGCGACCAAAGCTCTGGTTGCTTTAACTAAGACACCTTCCATGGAACGGTCTTTATGTTTGCTCAATAGGTATCGGATGCACCTGCAATTGCTCCAAGTCCTGCGGATTTACCTTCCTGACATAAAATAATAGCTGTAATGATGATACTTATAAGAATTAATACTACTGTTAATATCGTTTTTAGAACTGCCACTTGTGACACCTCCTGTAGTTTCCTCCACTCGTAACTTGGTAAAGTATATCATACTTTCTATGTCTATGCAAGGGTTTTCGCCCAAAACCCGGTATTAAATCTTGTTAAATGGATTCGTATATTTGGCTGCTTCCTTCATTTCTTCTTCAATCCGAAGAAGCCGGTTGTATTTTGCGACACGCTCACTCCGGCATGGTGCTCCTGTTTTTATCTGTCCTGCATTGACCGCTACGGCAAGGTCTGCAATAAAAAGAATCCTCTGTCTCCCGGAACGATGGGAAATCACCGCATGAAATGCATTTTTCTGAGCTAATTCGATCGCATCCATTGCCTCTGTCACCGTACCGATCTGATTGACTTTGATCAAAATGGCATTACCGGTATGGAATTTAATTCCTAAATCCAGACGTTTGGTATTCGTTACAAACAGATCGTCTCCGACTAACTGGACACGGTCGCCTAAACGCTTTGTCATTGCTTTCCAGCCATCCCAGTCATCTTCGTCTAACCCGTCTTCGATCGAAATGATCGGGAACTCTTCGATCAATTCCTCATAGTATGAGATCATTTCATTCGTATCCCTTAAGACTTCTTCATCTTTTAACTTTCCTTCGCCCTCAAAGTGATACATGCCGTCCTCTTCACAGTATAGCTCACTTGCCGCTGCATCTATTGCAATTTTAAAATCTGTACCTGCCTCGTAACCTGCCGCCTCGATCGCTTTGACGATAAACTTCAGGACTGCCTTTGCATCCGGCAGATCCGGAGCAAAACCACCCTCGTCCCCAACACCTGTGGCATAATTTTTTCTTCTAATAATCTCTTTAAATTGTGGTAGACCTCGGCACATTTACGCAGTGCATCCGAAAAATCCTCTGCCTGCACCGGCATGATCATAAATTCCTGAAAATCCACGGTATTCGCCGCATGTTTTCCACCGTTTAAAATATTCATCATCGGAACCGGGAGCAATCTTGTGTGACAGCCTCCAAGATAACGGTAAAGTGGGATCTCTAACGCATTTGCCGCCGCTCTTGCCACTGCCATAGAGACTGCTAACATCGCATTGGCACCAAGATTGACTTTATTTTCCGTGCCATCTAAGGCGATCATCTTTGCATCGATATTTTCCTGCTCTAATACATTCATACCGATGATTTCTTTTTGCGATCCGTTCATTGACATGACGCACGGCATTCTGTACGGCAAGTCCAAAGTATTCTGTGGTACCATCGCGAAGCTCTACTGCTTCAAACCGTCCGGTACTCGCACCGGATGGGACAGCGGCACTTCCCACAATATAATCGGATACCTTTACTTCTGCTTCAATGGTCGGATTTCCTCTGGAGTCTAAAATCTGTCTTGCTTTTACTTCTGTAATCGGATAAAAACTGTTCATATCTCTTCCTCACTCTTTTTTCTGTTATCCTGTCCGATCCATTCAAAATTATGCAAAAAAAACGGCAACTCTCTAAAGATCATTGCCGTTTTTTAATCTGTTCTCTATGCTGTTATTTTTGCCGCTTTACGATTTTGCTGCGATATCCTGTCCTTTTATACGTTGATTTCAACCTCTACGCCAAGCAGGTCTTTGCGTTCTTCTAATGCCGGTTTTATGACATTTTCTAAGAATGCGGTTACCTGGATCGGTGCTCTTCCCACATATTTTGCAGGGTCCATAGATTTTTCTAATTCTTCTAAGGTCAGATTGAATGCCGGATCTGCTGCGATCAGTTCTAAAAGATTGTTGTCTTTTCCTTCCTCTTTGACATTCTTTCCTGCCTCCATGGAAAGCTGACGGATCTTTTCGTGCATCTCCTGACGGTTACCTCCATTTTTACGGCATCCATCATAATATTCTCTGTTGCCATGAACGGAAGCTCTGCCATCATGTGCTTGATAATAACCTTATCATATACTACCAGTCCGTCTACGACGTTCAGACATAAATCTAAAATACCGTCAATGGCAAGGAAGCCTTCCGGAATGCTTAAACGCTTGTTTGCGGAATCGTCTAACGTTCTCTCAAACCACTGTGTAGCAGATGTGATCGCCGGATTCAATGCATCAATCATCACATATCTTGACAGAGATGCAATTCTCTCGCTACGCATTGGATTTCTCTTATATGCCATTGCGGAAGAACCGATCTGGTTTTTCTCAAATGGCTCTTCTACTTCTTTTAAGTGCTGCAGCAAACGGATGTCGTTTGACATCTTATGCGCACTTGCTGCAATGCCTGCTAAAACATTTGCTACTCTGGTATCTACTTTTCTTGAATAGGTCTGACCGGATACCGGATAACATTCTGCAAATCCCATTTTTTCGCGATCATCGGATCGATCTTATCGATGGTTTCCTGATCTCCTGCGAATAACTCCTGAAAACTTGCCTGTGTTCCTGTCGTTCCTTTAGAGCCTAAGAGTTTTAAGCTGTTCTGTACATACTCTAAATCCTCTAAATCCATTAAAAATTCCTGCATCCAGAGTGTTGCACGCTTTCCTACGGTTGTCGGCTGTGCCGGCTGGAAATGTGTAAATGCCAGTGTCGGCAGTTCTTTATATTCGTCTGCAAATTTTGCAAGTTCATCGATCACATTGACTAATTTTTTACGGACTAATTTCAGTGCCTCGTTCATGACGATAATGTCCGTATTGTCACCCACATAACAGGAGGTTGCTCCTAAATGAATGATACCTGCTGCCTTCGGGCACTGCTGTCCATATGCATATACATGACTCATAACATCATGACGAACCAGTTTTTCACGCTCTCTTGCTACATCATAATTGATGTCCTCAGCATGTGCCTTTAACTCGTCGATCTGTTCCTGTGTAATAACCGGCTTTCCATTCTCGGAAAGACCTAATTCCATTTCTGTCTCTGCAAGCGCGATCCAGAGTTTTCTCCAGGTACGGAATTTCATATCCGGTGAAAAAATATACTGCATTTCTTTACTTGCATAGCGCTCTGAGAGCGGACTGTTATATCTGTCTGTTGACATAGGTGTCTCCTTTCGTATACGGGGTATCTGCTTTATATGGTTATGATTGAACTATGATCATCTCTCAAAGTCTCCGCGGATGTCCTCTGTTGGCGGATCCAGCGGATATTTTCCTGTAAAGCATCCTTTACAGATGGACAATCCGTTGACTAATTCTTCTAATCTTGGAATCTCTAAATAGCCTAGGGAATCCGCACCGATCACATCCCGGATCTCTTCTATCGTCCGGTTATAGGCGATCAGCTGCTCTCTTTCCGGAATATCGGTTCCAAAATAACAAGGCCATAAGAATGGCGGGGAGGAAATCCGTACATGTACTTCTGTTGCCCCTGCATCCCTTAGCATACGCACGATACGGTCAGAGGTTGTTCCTCGCACAATGGAATCGTCTATCATGATGACTCGTTTTCCATCTACTGCCTCTTTTAGGACATTCAGCTTGATCTTTACACTGGATTCGCGGTTGCTCTGTTTTGGCTTGATAAAGGTTCTGCCGACATAGCTGTTCTTTACAAATGCCGTTCCATAAGGGATTCCCGATTCCATGGCATATCCAAGTGCTGCCGCATTTCCCGATTCCGGCACGCCTACGACTAAGTCTGCCTCTACCGGTGAATCCATTGCTAAAAATCTGCCTGCTTTAATTCTGGAATCATAGACTCCGATCCCATCGATCTGGCTGTCCGGTCTTGCAAAATAAATATATTCAAAAAATACAACGTGCCTGTCTTTCTTTCTCTAAACACATCGTGGTATCGGATACGATTCCTTTTTCCGGCGTGATCGTAACCACCTCACCCGGCAGCACATCACGGACAAATTCTGCTCCGAGTGTGTCTAAGGCACAGCTTTCCGATGTTAAAATATAGGCATTGTCTCTTTTTCCGATACAGAGCGGTTTAAATCCATATGGATCTCTTGCGCCGATCAGTTTTCTGGGACTCATGACAACCAGTGCAAAAGCCCCTGAATCTTTTGTGCTGCTCTTCGCACTGCTTCTTCTACGTTATCGGAATTAAGGCGTTCCCTTGCGATATGATAAGCAATGACCTCTGAATCGATCGTTGTCTGGAAAATCGCTCCGGTATACTCTAATTCTCTGCGAAGCTCATTTGCATTGATCAGATTTCCGTTGTGAGCTAATCCTAAGGTTCCCTTCACATAGTTCAACACCAATGGCTGTGCATTCTCACGGGTGGAAGCTCCTGCCGTCGAATAACGGACATGTCCGACACCGATATCTCCTTTCATGGACTCTAAAATATCCTGAGTAAAGACTTCATTCACCAGTCCCATATCCTTATGTGTGGTCACTTTTCCTTTTGGTCCGTCTGTCTTGCTGACTGCAATACCACAGCTCTCCTGTCCACGGTGCTGCAATGCAAAAAGACCATAATAGATTGTGGATGCCACATCATGTCCATCAAAATCATACATTCCAAAGACGCCACATTCCTCATGCAGATCATCCCACGGTGTATTTTTTTCTAATTCTTTATTCTTCATAAAGTTTTAACCTTTCACTACCCGGCTGTCTTTAGACCACCGGTATTCTTCTTACTGCCTGTAATTCTCTATGCAGAATTAATCGAATTTTGTACCAGTCAGCAATTCATAAGCCTCTTTATATTTGTCTACGGTTTTATGACAACTTCTTCCGGCAGCAGATAATCATTGTCCGGATTTGCTTTTAACCAGTCTCTGACAAACTGTTTGTCAAAGGATGGCTGGGATTTTCCTGCTTCATATCCCTCTAATGGCCAGAATCTGGAGCTGTCCGGTGTAAGCATTTCATCGCCAAGCACTACGTTTCCGTTCTCGTCTAAACCGAACTCAAACTTGGTATCTGCAATGATGATGCCCTTGCTCAACGCATGCTCTGCACATTTTTTATATAATGCGATGGTACAGTCCTTGATCTGGTTTGCGTAGTCCGCACCTTTTCCCGGATAGATTTCCTCTAAAATCTCTACACTTCTTTCAAAGGATATATTTTCATCATGCAGTCCGATCTCTGCTTTGGTACTTGGTGTATAGATCGGCTCCGGCAGCTTGTCTGACTCTTTTAAGCCTTCCGGTAATGTAATCCCGCAGACTGTTCCGTTTTCCTTATAACTCTCCCATCCGCTTCCTGTAATATATCCGCGCACGATGCACTCGATTGGAAGCATCTCTAACTTCTTGCACATCATGCTGTTTCCGTCAAAACGCTCCTGTTGGAAAAATTCCGGCATATCTTTCACATCAACGGAAAGCATATGGTTTGGTACGATATCTTTCGTAAAATCAAACCAGAACTTAGACATCTGTGTTAAGATCGCACCCTTTTGGGTAATCTGATTCTTCAAAATGTGGTCAAATGCTGAGATTCTGTCTGTCGCTGTGATAATGAGGCTTTCTCCGATATCATATACCTCGCGTACTTTTCCTTCTTTAATTGGCAAAAATTCCTGTGTACTCATGTCGTCCTCCATTTTCTATGCTTTCCATAACTTAAACTCTGTTTACATACTACAGAAAAATTATAATACAGGGCGTTTTGGAAAGTCAACGGATTTGACCGGAGTTGTGTTTTTCCGGGTGTAGAAAATTCTGATATTTTTATTAGTTTTTTGTGTAATTTCTTCCATTTATAAGTTGTGCTAATAACTATGTTATAAAAAAACCCTGAAACTCCAAAACCATTTCGGGATTTTGAAATTCCAGGGTCTGCTTTTCATCCGATATATTTTTGACGATCGATCGTCTTATTTTTTGATCAACAGGGATTTTCCGGTCATCTCTGCCGGCTGTTTCATTCCCATGGTCTCGATCAGAGTTGGTACGATATCTGCTAAGCATCCGCCATCTCTTAAGGTATATGCAGGATCATAGTTTACTAAGATAAATGGTACCTGATTGGTGGTATGTGCGGTAAACGGAGCACCTGTCTCGTAGTCGATCAACTGCTCTGCATTTCCGTGGTCAGCACAGATGAACATTACACCATCGACTTCTTTGATCGCCTCTACTGCTTTTCCGACACATTCATCTACTGCTTCTACCGCCTTAATCGCAGCTTCTTCTACTCCGGTATGACCTACCATATCCGGGTTTGCAAAGTTGATGATGATAACATCATATTTATCGGAACGGATGGCTGTTGTCAATTTATCGCATACTTCGTAAGCACTCATCTCCGGTTTTAAGTCATAGGTAGCAACCTTTGGAGAGTTTACTAAGATTCTGTCTTCTCCCTCATTTGGTTCTTCAACTCCACCGTTAAAGAAGAAAGTTACATGTGCGTATTTTTCTGTCTCTGCAATACGGGCCTGTGTCATATGATTTGCTGCAAGCCACTCACCGAATGTATTGGTTACGGCAACCTTCGGGAATGCCACAAATTTATTCGGGATCGTCGGATCATAATCGGTAAAGCATACAAAGGTTGTCTTAATTCTTGCACCTCTGTCAAATCCCTTGAAATCATCATCGCAGAAGCATCTGGTGATCTCTCTTGCACGGTCCGGGCGGAAGTTGAAGAAAACAACAGAATCGTTATCTTTAATAGTTGCAACCGGAGCACCGTTTTCCATAACTACGGTTGGTTTTACGAACTCATCTGTCTCATCTTTGTCATAGGACTGCTGAATTGCTTCCGGTCCACTTGCAGCGGTCTGTCCCTCGCCTTTTGTCAGTGCATCATATGCTAATTTTACACGGTCATAGTTGTTATCTCTGTCCATTGCATAGTAGCGTCCGGAAACAGATGCGATCTTACCCACGCCGATCTTTTTTCATTTCATCCTCTAATGCAATTGCAAAATCTTTTCCGCTTGCAGGCGGTGTATCACGTCCGTCTAAGAAGCAGTGTACATATACATTGGATAATCCGTTTCTCTTTGCTAACTCTAATAAGCCATAGAGGTGTGTATTGTGGCTATGTACACCACCATCGGATAAGAGTCCGAAGAAATGAAGGTCACTGTTATTTTTCTTGCAGTTTTCTACTGCTTTTAAAAGTGCTTCATTCTCAAAGAAAGTTCCTTCTTCAATATCTTTGGTGATTCTTGTAAGCTCCTGATATACGATACGTCCTGCACCCATGTTAAGATGTCCAACTTCTGAGTTACCCATCTGTCCATCCGGAAGTCCTACTGCTAAGCCGCTGGCATTACCTCTTACAAACGGATACTCTTTCATCAGTTTGTCCATGACCGGAGTCTTTGCCTCTGCTACTGCATTTCCTTTTGTGGTCTTATTCAGACCATATCCATCTAAAATCATTAATACGGTTGGTTTTTACTCATACTCAATTCCTCTTTTCTTATCACTTTCAGACTTATCTTAAAACAAATCTACACATTTTTCAACTACTTCGATAAATTTGTTACATATCCTTCTTCATCTATGGAAACATCCTTTGAAAGTCCCCGCATAAAATCCAAAACCTCTGTCCTCTGGCTTCCATCGGTCAGGAGTCTGGTCCTCGTTCCCGACTGGATACATGGCAAAAACCGCAAACGGATACTTCCGTCTTTTTGTATCCGCACCTGTGCTACTCCGGTATCTAAGGTCTTGTTATTAAACCAGAAATTTCCCAGACTGTAGAGAACCGGTACGTCCTCTATATAAGCAATTCCCTGTAAACAATGTGTGTGTCCTCCAATGATCACATCGGCTCCTGCACTTACAAATGCTTCCGCTAATTCCTTCTGGTCTGCTCCATAGGAATGATTTCCTTCCGTTCCCCAGTGCGGATATGCAATGACAATATCACTGTTACTCTTTGCTTTTCGGATCACTTCCGTAAATTTGTCAGGTTTTAAGGTCTTTAACACTCCGGGACTGTCTTTCGTTGCTTCTTTTGTATAGGAATACGAACGTTCTATCTGTGTTGCAGCTACTATTGCAATTTTTCTGCCATTTGCAATAAAATAAACAATTTTTCTGCTTCTTCTAAATTCCTGCCGGCTCCCACATAGGGTATCTGTGCCTGCTCTAGTGTATCCATTGTATCTAACAGTGCTTCTTCTCCATAATCATAAACATGATTATTTGCAAGGGAAACAATATCCGCACCAAGCTGCTGTAACACTTCCACGCGGGATGGCGCCGCCCGGAACGTATATGCCTTTCCGGCTAACGGTGTTCCTCTGTTACTATAGGTAAATTCGTTGTTGATCAGCAAAATATCCGCACTTTGCAGTTCTAACATTAGATCGGATGACAGACAATCATAAATGCCATCTGGCTGTCTGTCCATAAATACGGTCGTAGACCAGCCCTCCGACAGATTGATGTCTCCGGTAAAATCCAACACGGTCTCTTCCCCTGCACATTCTTTGTCATAGATATTTTCTAACAGTTCAGACTGATATCCGGTATCCTGGCAATAGTAGACCCAGAGCACCTGCATCGTATTGCCGGTCAATGTATACCATATATTCGGATCCTGATTTTCCTTTTTCTACTTCATCTGCTACTTTTTTAATGTCTCATCTCCATATTTAGAATGAAACCATGCCAAAAAATTTTCATCGATCGGACGATTACTGATAAATTCTTTCTGGCATTTTTCTAAAATTGTATCATATTCTGTCTGCAGATCTGACCTTGCTCCTGCTTCCTGTTCCTTGTCAGCTTCTGCCTTCTGCCCATCTGCCTGTGCAGTTGTCTGCTTCGTATCTTCATTTTTTGTTTTAAGTACCATGTTCCTGCAAAATATCCTGTTGCTAAGATCACAAGAAGGATACTTAAAATGATCCCTGCCTTTTGAAGCCTTCGTTTCATAGGTTCCTCTCAAGTTTCTTTTCTCTGCGTTTGTCTTTAACTGTAATAAGCAGCGATGTAAACACCGCTGCTTATCATGATATATCATCGTTATGATTATTTGTAGTTCACAATCTTACCAAAGTCAGCTTTGAGGGATGCTCCTCCAACTAAACCACCGTCAATGTCAGGTTTTGCAAATAACTCTGCTGCATTTCCTGCATTTACAGATCCGCCGTACTGGATGCGGATTTCTGCTGCTGTTGCATCGTCATATACCTCTGCGATGCATGCACGGATTGCTGCACATACTTCTTCTGCCTGATCGCTTGTTGCGGTCTTACCTGTTCCGATTGCCCAGATTGGCTCATAAGCAATGACTGCCTTCTTTGCCTGATCTGCTGTTACATCCTGGAATGCGATCTTGATCTGCATACGGATCCAGTCAATGTAGATACCCTGTTTTCTCTGGGTCAAAGTCTCACCACAGCACATGATTGGTGTCAAACCATGTTCGAAAGCCTTCAAAACCTTCTTATTTACTGTCTCGTTTGTCTCAGCGAAGTATTCTCTTCTCTCGGAATGTCCTAATACAACGTATTTTACGCCTGCATCTACTAACATGTTTGGAGCGATCTCTCCTGTGTATGCTCCGCTCTCCTCAAAGTACATGTTCTCAGCACCAATGTTGATGTTTGTACCTTTTGCAGCTTCCATAGCCGGGATGATGTCGATAGCAGGTACGCAGAATACTACGTCTACGTCATCATTTTTACTAATGGAGTTAACTCCTTTACTAATGCTACTGCCTCGCTTGGAGTCTTGTTCATTTTCCAGTTACCTGCAATAATTTTCTTTCTTGCCATTGTTTTATTCTCCTTTTTTGTATGTATTGATCCTATAAAAAACAAGGAAGTTCGTTCTTCACTACATTTGAACTTACGAAATATCCTATTTATCGTTCGCTGCTGCTACACCCGGAAGCTCTTTTCCTTCTAAGAACTCTAAGGAAGCTCCACCACCTGTTGAGATATGGGTCATCTTGTCACCAAATCCTAACTGGTTTACTGCTGCTGCGGAATCACCACCACCGATGATGGTTGTTGCATCTGTCTCAGCTAATGCTTTTGCTACTGCAATTGTTCCTGCTGCAAGTGTCGGGTTCTCAAATACACCCATCGGTCCGTTCCATACAACAGTCTTAGCAGATTTTACTGCATCTGCATATAATTTTGCTGTCTCTGTTCCAATATCAAGTCCTTCCATATCTGCCGGAATTGCATCTGCGGATACGTTGCTGACCTCGATCGGTCCGTCGATTGGATCCGGGAAGGAAGCTGCGATCGTGGTATCCACTGGAAGTAATAATTTTTTCCTAATGATTTTGCCTTATCCATCATCTCTTTACAGTAGTCGAGCTTGCTGTCGTCCACCAAAGATTTTCCGATTTCTTTTCCCTGTGCTTTTAAGAAGGTATATGCCATACCGCCGCCGATGATTAAGGTATCGCATTTTTCTAATAAGTTAGAGATAACATTTAATTTATCAGCAACTTTTGCACCGCCAAGGATTGCAACGAAAGGTCTTACCGGATTCTCAACTGCATTTCCTAAGAAGTCGATCTCTTTTTGCATTAAGTATCCGACAACTGCGGTGTCCACTAACTCGGCAACTCCTACGTTCGAGCAGTGTGCTCTGTGCGCTGTACCGAATGCATCGTTTACAAACACGTCACAGAGGGACGCTAAGTCTTTGGAAAATGCCTCGCCGTTTTTTGTCTCCTCCGCGCGGTAACGGGTGTTCTCTAACAGAATAATATCGCCGTCCTTCATCGCCTCTACGGCTGCCTTTGCATTTGGTCCGACAACTTCGTTATCTGCCGCAAATTTTACTTCCTGACCCAATAACTCTGTGAGTCTTGCCGCTACAGGAGCTAAAGATAATTCCGGTTTCGGCTCTCCTTTTGGTTTTCCTAAGTGGGAGCAGAGAATGACTTTTCCGCCGTCAGCCACTAATTTTTTGATGGTAGGAAGAGCTGCCACTAAACGGTTCTCGTCTGTGATCTTTCCATCTTTCAAAGGTACATTGAAATCGCAGCGGCAGAGAACGCGGAGTCCTTTTACATTAATGTCGTCTACTGATTTTTTATTTAATCCCATTTCTATCGTCCATCCTTTCTATAACGAAAGGCCCGGTCCTGCCGGACCGGACCTTTTTGGTTACGTCACTGTATTCAAATCCGCTGATTCTTATGCTAATTCAGAGAAGTATTTGATTGTACGAACCATCTGAGATGTGTAGCTGTTCTCATTGTCATACCATGAAACAACCTGTACTTCGTATAAATCATCAGAAATAGGATTTACCATTGTCTGAGTTGCATCGAATAAAGAACCAAATCTCATTCCTACGATATCGGAAGATACGATCTCATCCTCGTTGTATCCGAAGGACTCATTAGCTGCTGCTTTCATAGCTGCATTAATGTCTTCTTTTGTTACACCAGCTTTTTAACAACTGCTGTTAAGATTGTTGTAGAACCTGTTGGTGTAGGTACACGCTGTGCAGATCCGATTAATTTTCCGTTTAATTCTGGGATAACTAATCCGATAGCTTTTGCAGCACCTGTGCTGTTAGGAACGATGTTAACTGCTGCTGCACGGGATCTTCTTAAATCACCTTTTCTCTGAGGTCCGTCAAGAGTCATCTGATCACCTGTGTAAGCATGGATGGTACACATAATACCAGCCTGGATCGGAGCGTATTTGTTCAATGCGTCTGCCATCGGTGCCAAGCAGTTTGTAGTACAGGAAGCTGCTGAAATGATTGTATCAGAAGCCTTCAATGTCTCGTGGTTTGTGTTAAATACAACGGTAGGAAGGTCATTTCCTGCCGGAGCAGAGATAACAACTTTTCTAGCGCCTGCGTTGATATGAGCCTGAGCCTTCTCCTTGGATGTGTAGAAACCGGAGCACTCTAATACAACGTCTACTTTTAACTCTCCCCATGGGCAGTTATTTGCATCCGGGAATGCGTAGATCTTGATCTCTTTTCCGTCAACTGTGATGGAATCCTCGCCAGCGCTTACTGTCTCTGCCTTCTCATATTTACCCTGAGATGAGTCATACTTTAACAGGTGTGCTAACATCTTCGGGCTTGTCAGATCGTTGATTGCTACTACTTCATATCCTTCTGCTCCAAACATCTGTCTGAAAGCAAGACGACCGATACGGCCAAAACCATTGATTGCTACTCTTACTGCCATTTTTAATTCCTCCTAGAAATTTTTAATGAAATTTGCTTGTTTTGAGTACAAGTACTCAACTGATTGTATTTTAACCAATTTTACTAAAAATTTCAAGTATATTTCTTAACTCTGTTAAATTTTTTCACTATTATTTTTTAGAAATTGGCAAAAACATGGTTCTATTTCTTTGTTTTGACAGTTTTTACCTTCGACCAGCCGGAACAGATCTTGGTAGATTTTCCGTTTACTTTCACTTTCTTATAGGTGCGGATTCTCACATAATATTTTTTCTTTGCTTTTAATTTTGAGATGCTCTGGGATGTGGTTTTGTTTTTGTTCACCTCTTTGATCTTCGTTCCCTTTTTAAACTTACTGTCGGTGGAGTACTGGATCTCATAGCCGTCAGTCTGGGCGGTCTGCTTTTTTCCACTTTGCCGTAAAGCCTTTTTTCTTTGCCTTGACGCTGGAAAGGCTGGTTCCCTTCGGCTGGATGGTATATGTCTTTTTCACGGTTCCGCTGTAATTGCCCTTGAAGGCAACTGTGGCCGTGTAGGTTCCGGCGTTTTTGCTTCCGCTCGCGTAAGATACGGTATAGTTGGAGGCCGCAATCGTTTTCCCGGCACTGTCCGTCACGGTCACGGACGGCTTCTGCGCCTTTCCGTTGTAAGTAAATTCTGTTTTTGAGAGACGGATGGTCTTTGGAGCATAGATCGTGACGGTCTTTGTGTCCCCGCATTTTGTACATTTTGTGATGATCTGTCCGTCTTTATTTACAGACGCCTGGACAACTGTGGTCTGGTATGTATGTCCTGTGGCAGGAACGGCTGTCTTTTTGTATCTCCGCACTTTTGACAAGTCTGCGTCTGTTCACCTGCCGCCGTACAGGACGGAGCCTTTGTAATTTCTGTTTTGTATTGGTGCTGACATGAAGCTTCCCCTTCCGGATAGGCATATGGAAGTTCATGCTCTTTCGCATAGGTTTCCGCATAACTGCCTGGGGTTACGATCAACTGAACCGGGTACGTTCCATCCTCAAGACATGGAAACGCGTCATACTCAATCTCTGTCACACTGGCTGGAATTACAGTCTCTCCGCTTTTCCCTCCCGGACAGGCGATCAGGTTCGTTTTTTTTCCTTGTTATAGAGGATTCCGTCTTCTGACGCATAGGTCTGATTGTCCGGCGATACTGTAATCTCCGTAAGCTTTTTGCAGGATTTAAACCCGTGGGTCTCCGCTATTTCCGTCACACTGGCAGGAATCGTAAGCGTCTCTTTTTCCCCGCGGGCAGTCAATCAGCAGGGTCTTAGCTTTATTATACAAAGCCCCGTCCTCCGACGCATACTTAGGATTATCGGCGGACACTATAATTTCGGTCAGTTTATCGCCGATCCCAAACAACCATCCATCTTCATCCAGACCCAAGTCGGTTGTGCCTGCCGGAATCACAAGTTTCGTAATATCGTTGCATCCGAAAAGAGCGTCGACCGCTATGGACGTCACGCTGTCCGGAACTGTCACAGCTCCTTCTTTTTTACCGGACAACAGATCAGTCTTGTTTTGTTTTTGTCATAAAGGATCCCAGCCTCCGATGCATACGCAGGATTATCAGCGGATACTACAATTTCCGCCAGTTTTTCACCCCCGCTGAACGTCCCTACATTGTCATCCTCCTCCGGGATTCCAAAATTGATCAGACTTGCTGGAATCTCAATTTTGGTAAGACCGTCACATTCGCCAAAGGCGTCCGCCGGAATATATTCCACGCCTTCCGGAATGGTCAAAACTCCCTCTTTTCCATCCGGGCAGATGCACAATTTTGTTTTCTCTTTGTTATAGAGTACTCCGTCCTCCGACGTATAAGTCTGATTGTCGGGAGATACAGCGATTTCTGTTAATTTACTGCACTTTAAAAATGCACGGTTAGAGATACGGTTTACACCAGCCGGAATTGTAATACTTGTGATACCACATGCGCCAAAAAGCACGGCTATCTATATTTTCTACACTGTCAGGAATGATAACGCTTGTGAGGTTGGTACATTTCAAAAAAGTATCGCCCTCAATACTTGTTACACTGTCCGGGATGGTAACGCCTGTCACATTTGCACAGAGACTAAACGTTTTATGGAGCGTTTTCACCGGTTCCCCTGCAATTGTTGCAGGAATCTGGACATTTCCGCCATCCCCATAATAGTGTGTGACTACCACTCCCCCCTTCTTCTAACTTATAGTAAGAAAAATCCCCTTCTCTCAGTCCCTCCGAGGAACCTCCCCTTCTTCTTCATCTCCAATAATATCTGTCTCTTCGTAGACCTCCGCGTCTGTTTCCATTGCATAACTGGTCGCCGGAAAAGCGGAACATGCCAGGACGGCCGCCATTCCAAGGCTTAGGAATTTTTACCTTTCATTCGTTTTCCTCCTTTTTACCTGTCACCCCTTTAGGGTGATGGCCTGTGCGCATCGGCGCATCTTTTTTTTACCTGCTTCATATTTATACATTTTGTGTTTTACGTCTACAAGTGCTTTTTTCTTAATAGCAGTTACCGTCATGATCATAAGCCTTTGAAAAAAAGCGTAAAAATCCCTGTCGGTTTTATGGGCTGCCTTATGGAATTGATTCCCTTTACCCGCCTTCCTGATACAGCAGGCTGCAGTAATTCTCTACCAGCAGGTCATCCCTGAATATCCTCGTTACACTTTTCCGGGTTACCCTGCTTCCTTTAAACCAATGTATCCTACGGTACAGGTATAGCTCCCTGATATTGAATGCAACCAGTGTCAGCAGGAAAACCGCTTCCACTCCCGCATGGCAGTAACAGTGTTTCGCATAGTAGTACGTCTTTAGCTGGTGGAAGACGTTTTCCTCAATATCCCACCGTTTATGCATCATCTTCCATAGGATTTCATATGGGACCACGTCACTGGTTGTCACCACACCCAATGGACCTCTTCCGTACCATCTTTTTTCTCCTCGTGTTCGCAAAACCTGACCACCCTTAATGGGACCGTTACCCCTTCCATTTCAAAACCACTGGTATCCCACGCTTCGATCCGTTTCCTCCCACGGCGGAACCCGTCCTTTCTCCCTTCCCTTTTTCAAACAGCCCCTTTGCATCCTTGTAAATCAGTCGTTCCTCATCCTTCAGGCGGATGACTGCATCCATATGGCAGTCCAGGACTGTGTTAAGGAACGGGGCGTTCAGGTACAATGCGTCTGCTACAATCACATCTGCAAAATGTCCGAATTTCCTGTGCAGGTCCCTTACCAGCCGTTTCCCCCAGTGAGTTCCCCTTCATCCTTTTCCCCTCCATCCCGCGGGGTAAGCATCTCCTGTCCCAGGACCACGTGCGGGCTGTGCCCTATGGACGCGCACACCACAGAACGGTGGAAATATTCTGTCTGTCCGGCTTTGTTTTTCCTTGTCAGGCATTTCCTGCAGGATTTCTTTGTGCTGCTAAACAGCTCCACCCCGTCAACCGCTGCCGCAGTATACCCGCCGATGGTGCCGGAACGGAACACGGCATTCCGATATGTTTTTTCCACAATAGAATCCAATAGGTCCCCTACCTCATCGGCCTCAAGCAGCGCAAGTGCGTCGCGGACTGCATCCACTTTCGGTATTCTTCCACGGATGAAGTTGCCGAACCGCCTCCCCATGCTTTCAGGAGCACTGAAAAACGTATGGAAGCTTTCGTACTGCAAAAGCAGGGCCATAAAAACTGGCATGATAAGGTTGAAGAACGGGATCCCTTTTCTTTTCCTTTTATCGGTCATCCCCTTGATTTTCTGTGGAATCCGGTATACACTAATAGCATAGATTAGCAGTTTTCGTAACTCTAATTTTTCATTCATGGCACCTTCTTTCGTATGTTTATTTCCTAAATTAATTATACACCAAAAGGTGCCATGTTTGTATATTTTCACACAATAAAAAAGAATTTTTGTAAATGTTTGTCAAATCCAGATAACCCTCTATTTTCCCTCTTTTTTACTCATTTCAACGCTAAAAGCTAAATCCCTGATATTTTATTGAAAGGATTCGTAAATTTCGCCGCTTCTTTCATCTCTTCCTCGATGCGCAGAAGTTCGTTATATTTCGCCACGCGCTCGCTTCGGCAAGGCGCTCCCGTCTTGATCTGTCCCGCATTGACCGCCACGGAAAGATCTGCGATAAAGGAATCTTCCGTCCCCCGGAACGGTGGGAAATCACCGCTTTAAATCCGTTTTTCTGCGCCAGTTCAATCGCGTCCATCGCCTCTGTCACCGTACCGATCTGATTGACCTTGATTAAGATCGCATTTCCGGTGCGGAACTTAATTCCCAAATCCAGACGTTTTGTATTTGTGACAAACAGATCATCCCCGACAAGCTGGATGCGGTCGCCAAGACGTCTCGTCAATTCCTTCCAGCCGTCCCAGTCATCCTCCGCAAGTCCGTCCTCAATCGAAATAATCGGAAATTCCTCAATCAATTCCTCATAATAAGAAATCATCTCTCCGGTGTCTCTGATCACTTCCTCGTCTTTGATTTTGCTCTCGCCCTCAAAGTGGTACATGCCGTCCTCTTCTTTGTACAATTCGCTTGCCGCCACATCTAACGCAATCTTAAAATCCTTGCCTGACTCGTAGCCTGCCGCCTCAATCGCTTTTACAATGAATTTTAAGACTGCCTTCGCGTCCGGAAGATCCGGTGCAAATCCGCCCTCGTCTCCCACCCCGGTCGATAGATTCTTTTCTTCTAAAAGTCTCTTTAAATTATGATACACCTCCGCGCATTTGCGAAGCGCGTCCGCAAAATTCGCGGCATTTACCGGCATAATCATAAATTCCTGAAAATCCACGGTATTCGCCGCGTGTTTTCCACCGTTTAAAATATTCATCATCGGAACCGGAAAGAGTCTGGTATGGCATCCGCCCAGATAACGGTAAAGCGGAATCTCTAAGGCATTTGCCGCCGCCCTTGCCACAGCCATAGAGACTGCCAACATGGCGTTTGCTCCGAGATTGCTCTTATTTTCCGTGCCATCTAAGGCGATCATTTTCGCATCAATGTTTTTCCTGCTCTAAGACATTCATGCCGGTAATCTCTTTTGCAATCCTCTCATTGACATGGCGCACCGCATTTTGTACCGCAAGGCCGAAATATTCGGTGGTTCCGTCCCGAAGCTCTACTGCCTCGAATCTTCCGGTGCTTGCGCCGGATGGAACGGACGCCCTTCCGATGATATAATCTGCCGCCTTGACCTCCGCCTCGATCGTCGGATTTCCTCTCGAATCCAAAATCTGACGTGCTTTTACTTCTGTGATGGGATAATAATTATTCATAGGACTCTCCTTTTACGTTTTCATTATTATCCTCATTATTTCCCTGTTTTTTGGGAACTATTCAAGACTTCCGAAAATACAGAAGATACCGCAGATCAAAAAACGGCAGATCAGAATCGGAAGAAAGATTGCCGGAACACAATTCATCACCTTAAATTTCGAGATATGTAACATATTCAATCCCAACGCGATAATAATCACATAACCTGCGCAGGACATTTCCTGAACGACCGTATCGGTCAGAAGCGGTGAGAGCCACTGTGCCGCCAGTGTAATCGCCCCTGATAGACCAACACAAACACCGCCGAGAAGATCACTCCAAGTCCAAGGGATGAGGCAAAAACGATGGCCGCCACAAAGTCTAACATGGATTTCGCAAACAATGTCTCATGCCGCCCGGTCAGGCCGCTTTGCAAAGAGCCGACAATGGTCATCGCCCCCACGCAAAACAGAAGGGATGCGCTCACAAACCCTTCTGCAATCCCTTTCTTTTTCCCCGCCGCCGGAACCCTGGAATTTCTTTTCCAGAAAATTCCCCAGACGGTTGATCTTCTCATCGAGATCCAGCGCCTCCCCAATCAGAGTCCTGATTACCATGGAGAATCAGCACCAAAGTATTCTCCCCCCCTCCAGGGAACCGCTGATCCCGATGTATATGGTACACAGACCCAACGCCTGCATAATCCGTTCGGAAAAACGTTCTGACACCTTCATTCCGAATTTTTTTGTGACAGCAGTAAGCAATAAACCCAAAATGCTTCCCGCCAGTACCGCTAAGGTGTTTACAATCGTACCAAGCATATCAGACCGTAATCTCCACTTCCACGCCGAGCAGTTCTTTTTCTCTCTGCCAGCGCCGGATGTACAACGTTTTCCAAAAACTTTGTCACCTGAAGAGGCGCTCTTCCCACATATTTTGCAGGGTCCATGGAGCGCTCCAATTCCTCTAAGGTCAGGTTGAACGCCGGATCTGCCGCGATCAGCTCTAAGAGGTTGTTTTCTTTTCCCTCTTCTTTGACATTCTTTCCGGCTTCCATGGAAAGCTGGCGGATTTTTTCGTGCATCTCCTGACGGTTTCCGCCGTTCTTTACCGCGTCCATCATAATATTTTCCGTCGCCATAAACGGGAGCTCCGCCATCATATGTTTACGGATTACTTTCTCGTAGACCACCAGACCGTCCACTACATTCAGACAGAGGTCTAAGATTCCGTCCACGGCAAGAAATCCCTCCGGGATGCTCAGACGCTTGTTCGCGGAATCATCCAAGGTTCTCTCAAACCACTGGGTTGCGGAGGTAATCGCCGGATTTAAGGCGTCCACCATCACATATCTGGCAAGGGATGCAATCCGCTCGCTGCGCATCGGATTCCGCTTGTATGCCATTGCGGAGGAACCGATCTGGTTTTTCTCAAACGGCTCTTCCACTTCTTTTAAGTGCTGAAGCAGGCGGATATCATTGGACATTTTGTGCGCGCTTGCGGCGATTCCCGCTAAAATATTGGCAACTCTCGTGTCCACTTTTCTGGAATAAGTCTGTCCCGATACCGGATAACATTCCCCAAATCCCATCTTTTTTGCAATCATCGGGTCAATCTTGTCAATCGTCTCCTGATCGCCTGCAAAAAGTTCCTGGAAGCTCGCCTGGGTTCCGGTCGTTCCCTTGGAGCCTAACAACTTCAGACTGCCCATCACATACTCTAAATCTTCTAAGTCGATCAAAAATTCCTGCATCCAGAGCGTTGCCCGTTTTCCCACGGTCGTCGGCTGCGCCGGCTGAAAATGCGTAAATGCCAGCGTCGGCAGGTCTTTATACTGGTCTGCGAATTTGGCAAGTTCATCAATCACATTGACCAGTTTTTTGCGCACCAGTTTCAGCGCCTCATGCATCACTATGATATCAGTGTTGTCCCCGACATAGCAGGAGGTCGCGCCTAAATGAATGATTCCAGCCGCTTTCGGACATTGCTGGCCGTAAGCATAGACATGGCTCATCACATCGTGGCGGACTAATTTTTCCCGCTCTTTTGCCACGTCATAGTTAATATCCTGCGCGTTTGCCTTCAACTCATCAATCTGTTCCTGTGTAATCACCGGTTTTCCGTTCTCACTTAATCCAAGCTCCATCTCGGTTTCTGCCAGTGCAATCCAGAGTCTTCTCCAAGTACGGAATTTCATATCCGGGGAAAAAATATACTGCATTTCCTTGCTGGCATAGCGCTCTGATAGCGGGCTGTTGTATCTGTCTGTCGACATGGTATTCTCCTCTCTCATTCCTATCTCTCAAAATCGCCGCGAATATCTTCCTTCGGCGGCTCGATCGGGTATTTTCCGGTAAAGCATCCCTTGCAGATGGAAAGTCCGTCTGCGATCTCTTCTAGTCTCGGTATCTCTAAATAGCCCAAAGAATCCGCTCCAATCACTTCCCGAATCTGATCTATGGTGCGGTTGTAAGCGATCAACTGCTCCCTCTCCGGGATATCTGTCCCAAAATAGCAGGGCCATAAGAACGGCGGGGACGAGATGCGCACATGCACCTCTGTGGCGCCCGCCTCCCGCAGCATCCGCACAATCCGGTCTGAGGTTGTCCCGCGCACGATGGAATCGTCAATCATTATAATCCGTTTCCCCTCCACCGCTTCTCTTAGGACATTCAGTTTGATCTTGACGCTGGACTCCCGGTTGCTCTGTTTGGGCTTGATAAAGGTTCGTCCCACATATCCGTTTTTCACAAAGGCTTTCCCGTATGGAATCCCCGATTCTAAAGCGTATCCTAAGGCGGCCGCATTCCCGGACTCCGGCACCCCAACGACTAAGTCCGCCTCCACCGGAGAGTCGATGGCTAAAAAATCTTCCCGCCATAATTCGAGAATGATAGACTCCGACCCCGTCAATCTGGCTGTCCGGCCTTGCGAAATAGATATATTCAAAGATGCACCGCGCCTCCTGCCCTTTTGGAAGACAGAGAGGTGTCCGATACGATTCCTTTTCCGGGGTGATTGTGACGACCTCCCCGGCAATACGTCCCTGACATACTCTGCTCCCAGAGTGTCCAAAGCACAGGTTTCCGAGGCCAGAATATAGGCGTTGTCCCTCTTCCGATACAGAGGGGCTTGAATCCAAACGGGTCCCTTGCCCCGATTAGTTTGCGCGGACTCATCACTACAAGGGCATAGGCTCCCTTGATCTTCTTAGCCGCAAGTTTTACCGCTTCCTCCACCGTTTTCGAATTGAGGCGTTCCCTTGCGATATGATAGGCGATCACCTCGGAGTCGATGGTTGTCTGAAAAATCGCTCCGGTGTACTCTAATTCCTTGCGCAGATCATTGGCGTTGATCAGATTTCCGTTATGGGCAAGTCCTAAGGTCCCCTTCACATAATTGAGCACCAAGGGCTGCGCGTTTTCCCTCGTGGATGCTCCCGCCGTGGAATACCGGACATGACCGACACCGATATCCCCCTTCATGGAATCTAAAATATCCTGTGTAAAAACCTCATTGACCAGCCCCATATCTTTGTGGACAGTGACCTTACCCTTAGGTCCGCATGTGTCGCTGACCGCAATTCCGCAGCTCTCCTGTCCGCGGTGCTGTAAAGCGAACAATCCGTAGTAAATGGTAGACGCAACATCATTTCCGTCCAGATCGTACATTCCGAAAACCCCACATTCTTCATGCAGGCTGTGACTTAATGTATTTTTCTCCAACTTTTTTCACTCATTGGGCCATTTCCTTTCTTTCCAAACTCTCTTTAATCAAATTTTCTCCCGGTCAACAGTTCGAACGCTTCTTTGTATTTGTCAACCGTTTTATCCACGATTTCTTCCGGCAGTAAATAATCGCTGTCCGGATTTGCTTTTAACCAGTCCCTTACAAACTGCTTATCAAAGGACGGCTGCGGTTTTCCCTGCTCATAACCCTCAAGCGGCCAGAATCTGGAGCTGTCCGGTGTGAGCATTTCGTCTCCGAGTACCACCCTGCCGTTCTCATCCAGTCCAAATTCAAACTTTGTATCTGCGATAATGATTCCCTTGCTTTTCGCATATTCCGCGCATTTTTCATAGAGAGCGATCGTACACTCTTTGATCTGCTGCGCATAATCGCGTCCTTTCTCCGGGTAGATTTCCTCCAAAATCTCCACACTTTTTTCAAAAGAGATATTTTCATCGTGAAGGCCGATTTCTGCCTTTGTACTCGGAGTGTAAATCGGCTCCGGAAGTTTCTCGGACTCTTTTAATCCCTCCGGGAGCGTAATGCCGCAGACGGTCCCGTTTTCCTTGTAGCTCTCCCATCCGCTTCCCGTAATATATCCGCGCACAATACACTCTATCGGAAGCATTTCCAATTTTTTACACATCATACTGTTTCCGTCGAACCTCTCTTGTCCAAAAAATTCCGGCATGTCTTTTACATCTGTAGAAAGCATATGGTTTGGAACAATATCTTTGGTAAAATCAAACCAGAATTTTGACATCTGTGTCAAAATGGCTCCCTTTTTGTAATTTTATTTTTTAAGATATGGTCGAATGCTGAGATTCTGTCCGTCGCTGTGATAATGAGGCTCTCGCCATTGTCATATACCTCGCGTACTTTTCCCTCTTTGATCGGTTTAAATTCCTGCATGCTTTATCCTCCATTTATGTGCCTTTTACGTATCTCTTTCGACACTTCGATTCTGCTACAGAAAAAATTATAATACAGTCCATTTCAGAAAGTCAACGAAATACTTCTTTCCTGTAAAAATATGTTGATTTTTTGTGCATTACCATATATACTTATATTGTAAGTAGTTTTACGATAAAAGTACGGTTTTCAGTACTATTTTCCTATATCATTAGGAAAATGACATGGCAGGTTCGCTCGGCGGCGCCAGTTTGACCCTCTTAAAGCGGCCTGCCTTACTATTTCGGCATAAAGTATTTTTTCATTACTTTAATTTTTTCGTATAAAAGTATGGTTTAAATTACTTTATGCCTCATAAGAAAGGAGAATTGCGATGGCAAAAAACTATGTAATGGTTATTGACGAGGGGACAACCGGAACACGCTCACTGATTTTTGACAAAAGTCTTAACATTATCGCCTCCAGTTACACGGAGTTTACCCAGTACACTCCTGCTTCTGACAAGGTAGAGCACGACGCTATGGAAATCTATGACAAGAGTATCCAGATGTGCCGACAGGCTATGGAACAGGCTTCTATCTCAAGTGACGATATTGCCTGCATCGGTATCACCAATCAGCGCAATACTTTTGTTCTGTGGGATAAAAACACGGGACTGCCGATTCATCACGCAATCGTATGGCAGGACAGCCGTTGTGGGGAAATGGCTGACCGTCTGGCATCCGAGCAAATCGGCAAAGATACCTTTGCCGCTACCGGCAAAAAAAACTCTGTACTTACCAGCCGGTGCTTCCAATCCGCTGGCTGATGGACAATGTGGACGGCATTGAGAGCCAGGTCAACTCCGGCGATATTTTATTCGGTACGATTGACTGCTGGCTGATCTGGAAACTGACGGAGGGCGCTGTTCATGCAGTTGCCAGCTCAAACGCTTCCTCTCTAGGCTGCTACGACTTAAAGGAAAAGAAATGGTATCAGCCGATTTTCGATCACCTGAAGGTGCCTGTATCTATTTTCCCGGAGGTATTAGACGATGCGGCTGATTATGGAACGACGAATCTGTTTGGTTCCCCGATTCCGATTACCGGAGCAATCGCTGACCAGCAATCCGCACTCTTTTCCGAGAACTGCCATCGGGCGGGTTCCGCAAAGTGTACCAACGGAACGGGAACCTTTATGGATATCAATATCGGTACCGAAGTCAAACTGCCGCCTGACGGACTGGATACCTTAATCGCCTGGACACTCAACGGGTGACCTATTACTGTTATGAGGGCATGTTCGCCGTGACCGGTTCCGCCATTCAATGGCTCAGGAACGGCCTTCAGATTATCAATTCTTCCGCTGAGACTGAGGAAATTGCGGCCAGCGTAGAAGATACGAACGGCGTTTATTTCGTACCTACCCTAGCGGGAATCAACTGCCCGGAATATGACCCGTTTGCCCGCGGACTGATCGCTGGCATCAGCAGAGGCGCCACAAAGGCTCATCTTGTCCGCGCTACTTTGGAGGGAATCGCATTCTCACTCGCCGACATTATGAACGTTGTAAAGGACAGAACCGGTATCTCGGTAAACAATCTGCAAATCGACGGCGGAGCTTCTAAGAATAATCTCTTAGCTCAGATGATTGCCGATTATACGCAGGCTTCCGTATCCCGTCCGAATTCTGTAGAGGCTACTGCTTTAGGCGGAGCTGAGATGGCTTTGATTGGAGCCGGACTTGCAAAACAGGAAGATTTTGCAAGTGTTATGGATATCGACCGGACCTTTACGCCGCAGATGGACGATGAGAAGAGAACGAAAAATTATGAGGGATGGGAACGCGCGAGAAAACGTGCCGGAAAATGGCTGGTTGAATAAAAAGATTCTCCTTCTATATAATAAAATAAGAACTGCTAAAATGAGGGGTGCCGTATGACATCCCTCATTTTAGATCCTGTAACAATTTTGGAAGTATTTCATTGACGTCTCCCACGATTCCGTAATCGGCATATTGAAAGATAGGAGCCTCGGCATCCGTGTTGACCGCAACGACATATTTCGCGTTGATCATGCCCGAAATATGCTGAGAGGCCCCGGATATCCCAAACGCCAGATACAATTCCGGCGAAATGCTCTTCCCGGACTGTCCTACCTGCCGGTTTCTTGGCGCCCATCCGGCTTCGATCACAGGTCTTGTGGCCGCTACGGCCCCGCCTAAGCGGGATTGCCAGTTCCCTAAGAAGTTCAAAATTTTCTCTCCCGCCAAGTCCGTTTCCTCCGCCAATTACAATCTCTGCCTTTTCCAGGTCTATATCTTCTACAGGCTCCCGGATTTCTTCAACACACTCCGCCTGTCCAAAAGGACGGATATGATCTGCACTGTAAGATACAAGTTCTCCCCCGTCCCATTTGCAAGCTGCCGGGGACGCAGCAAAAAAGACATGACTGACGGCTGTCTTAAGGAAATCTCTTCCAGCAGGCATTTCCCGTATGCCAGCCTTCTGATACGCTTTCTCTCACCCTCGGACTCCACGGAAACAATATGATTCCAGCCGGGCCAGCCCATCGCCGCGCACACCCTCGCCCCGATCTCTCTCTCCTGTATGGTGTCTCCTAAAAAAGAAGCGTTCCTTTGTTCTGTTTTAACAGATCTGTCAGGATTTTTGCCCTGGTATCCGCTTTCCAATAGGAGGTTTCATTTTCCGTAATCTCGATCAGCGTCTGTGCTCCTGCGCCGTATAAAAACGCCCTCTCCTCCTCCAAAAGAGCGCCGAATACGGCTCCTATGACCTGCAAACCGGACAGGGACCAACATTCTTTTCCCGACAAAAGCGCGGCATTTTCTTTGATCGTATCTCCATCTCCCAGATACACCAGCAGACTTTCCATCCTATTTTTTCCCCCGATTTTTTTCTTCTATGATTTCCCGGATTGTTTGAACGGCGTCCTGTATCTGTTCCGGCTGAACCGGGATACATCCCTTCCTCTTCGAAAAAGCGATGTACTCCTTTTTGCAGGACGAATCTTGCGCCCCGGCCTCCCCCTCTATCCGTTCTATTTCTTTTTTTCGGGCGGCCAGTTTGTTTTTAAGCGTCGGATACCTGAGATCATTCCCAAACCGCTCCACAGAAAAAGACGAAAGGGGACAGCCAGCGGTATTTCTGACTCCCCTCGTCCGTCTGCCTTTTCGCAGTATGTTCATCAAACCCGGTCACCAGACTGAGAAATCCTCTCTCCAGAAGATGCGCCAGCTTTGGCCCGGTTCCTCCGCTCATCGTATCAGGAGCCTCTTTTCCCACCAAAACCAGATCATAGGGCTTTCCTCTTTTTTGTTCTAATTCGCAGATTCCCGCCCAAATCGCCTGTGAAAAATCACCGGAATTGTCATCGCAGCCTATGCGGACAGCCTGATCTGCCCCGCATGCCATTCCCTGATAGAGAACAGGCTCAATCCCAGCTCCTCCCGCCGATAGAACGGTAACGCTGCCCTCATGTTTCTGCACATATCTGAGGGCAAGTTCTAAGGCGTATCCGTCATAAGGATTTAAGATTGTGGATGCGCTTTCAAGACCAGCCGGGTCCAGTGGAACAGAATCATCTATTACCTGCTTCATACAGACTAAAATGTCCATCTTCTCCTCCTGATTAAAACGTTTGGATTTCTCTTGCAATAATCGTTTTAAGATCTCGTTCGTTCCCTCAAAAATCTGAAAAATCTTGGCGTCTCTTAGGAGTTTTTCCACCGGATATTCCCGGCTCTACCCATAGCCGCCAAAACACTGTACGGCTTCCTGCGTCACTTTCACCGCGGCATCGGAGGCGCAGCATTTTGCCATTGCCGCCTCTTTTTTAAAGGATATGCCCTGCTCCATCCTTGTTAGGGCATAGGCTGTCATCTGCCGTCCCGCCTCCGTCTGCATTGCCATCCCCGCTAATTTAAACTGCATCCCCTGGTTTCTGTTCAGAGGTTTTCCAAATTGCTTCCTGATGGCTGTATAGGCAACTGCCTCCTCCAACGCTCTCTGGGCGATTCCGACGGCGACGCAGCCCATAAAGGCTCTCGCTTCGTCTAGGGCTTTCATTGCCGTCTCAAATCCCTGTCCCTCCATTCCAATCCGGTTTCTCTCCGGGACAAGTACATTCTCAAAGATCACGTCGCAGGTATCGGAAGTTCTGATTCCCATTTTATCTTCATGGCCGCCTGCCTTTACGCCCTCTGCATCCGCTCTCACAAAGAACATGGAGATTTCTTTTTTCCCTCTCCGTTCTCGGTCAGAGCCGCCACACTGTAAAAGGACGCAATCGAACCGTTTGTGATAAAGCATTTTCTTCCATTTAAAAGGTAGGCCCCGTCTCTTTTTTTCCGCGCGGGTCTTTATCGCTCCCGCATCCGATCCTGCTTCCGGCTCCGTCAGGCAAAGGCGCCAAGCCCTCCCTGTTCGAGGAGGCCGCACGCTTCTTTTTTTTAATTCTTCGCTCCCCGCAAACAGTATGGGTTTTAATCCCAGACTGCTTGCGGCGAAGGTAACGGCAAATCCCGCGTCCGCTTTGGCCATCTCCTCAAGCAGGGCGCCCGCCGATATTTTATCCAGACCTAACCCTCCATAACATTCGGGAATGTCTAACATATGAAATTGCAGTTCCATCGCCTGCCGAAACAGTCCAAGCGGTACTTCTCCGCTGCGGTCGCACTCTCTGCACAGGTCGCGCACCTCTTTTTCGCAGAACTCATGGACGGTCTCTAACAGTTCTTTTGTCACTTCCCCGATCAGATATGCCATAGTATCCTCCTTTGGTCTGATAGTCCGCCAGCTTGCTGCGGGTTTTTATTTCAACGGCAACAGGGTTCCCGGATTCATAATTCCATTCGGGTCTAACTGGTCCTTGATCATTCTCACGAGCGGGAAGGAACTGCCAAGCTCTTCCTCAATCTTGCGGACACGTACTTTCCCGATTCCATGGTGGTGCGCGATGGTTCCCGTCTCATATTTGAGAACTTCGTCGCACACGCCCTCCATCACCTGATAGTGCTCCGCCGTTGCATTTTCGGAATCCTGGATTTTTAAATTGTAAACGAAATAAATATTGGTTCCATTGATATAGCTGTGGGATACATGGCCTCCGAACATCGTCAGATTCGGGCATTTTTCCGGGAGGGCCGCCATCACATCGTCATAGATTTTGTGAATATCCGTCCAGTCCGCGCACACCTCAATCGTCGCATAGGAGATATGGGTGGATAAGAAGCGGTCCTTTTCCTCCTGCGTTCCGACTGTAAAACTTAAATTATTCCGGTTCACAAACCAGTGCTCTACCGCCTTTGTTCCAATATATTCCGCATCATAGGACATCGCGATTTTATGAATACTCTCGCCCGTAGCCTGTGCAATTTCTTTTCGGGCCTTCCGCGCTGAAGAACATAAACGCTTCCTCGTCTTTTAATTTTACGCTGCCGTAATTGTGGTCGACATCCGGCTTGTCATAGAGCCTTACAACGGACGGCTTATATCCTTTTGCCATAATCTCGCGGATACAGTCTAAGCCTTTGTGGAAATTCTCTACGATATAGCCGCCAATCCACATATCATCCGGGTAATACGGGAAGAGTTTTACCGTGATCTCTGTCATAAAGGCCCAGGCTCCCTCGCTTCCTAAAAAGAAATGGCGCAGATCAGGACCTGCCGATCTTCTCGGCGCATTTTTAATTCTAACAGTCTCTCCGTTTGGCAGGATTGCCTCCAGGCCGCAGAGCATATCCTCGATTCCGCCATAGTAGGTGGAGAACTGGCCGATACTTCTCGTGGCCACAAGGCCGCCCAGGTGTGCCAGCGGGGAGGACTGCGGGCTGTGTCCTGTGGTCAGTCCCTTTTCGTTGGCCAGTTTTTCCAACTGGGCGAGCGGCATCCCGCACTCTACGGTTGCCATCATATTTTCCGTATCCAGTTTGATTAAACGGTTCATTGCGGAAGCGTCGACAATGATAGTCTGATCGTCAATGACAAGGAGCTGGTCTTCGGAACTGCTCGCGCCGGTTCTTGCAATCACATGGATTTTATTCTCATTGCAGTAGGTCAGCACCTTTTTAATCTCTTCTTTATTTTTTACATTGACAACGCAGAGAGGCTGATGCGGATTTTTATGTCCAAATGCCTTCTCGTAATTGTGGACGGTCGCTCCCTCGTTTTCGATGATTACGTTTTCATCCGTAATCACCTGCTCTTCGCTCAGTAACCGAACCATTTCTTTGATTGTCTGTTCTCGTAATTCCATTTTCTTTTCCTCCTCGTCTAAGCGGAAGAATTAATAGTAAGACGGATCCATCTTTCCTTCCATCACGTCTTTTTGAATCGCCGCCATCTCTATCACATTGACATTGTTTTTCATCAATTCTTCCATTCCATAGTCTTCTTTATTAATCAGTATCACCGGGGTCATTATCTGTTCATCCAGTCCCAGATAATCCAGGCTTACGCTTTTATTTTTATAAATCTGATACTCCTCGCAGTCATCCCTCTGTACTACCAGGTCGATTTCCTTATGTACAAACGCATTGTAAGTCTCGTGGTAGTGCAGTCCTACTTTTTTACATCCTTGCCCTCGCAGAGCAGATTAGACAGATAGGTCTGTTCCAGGGCGCTCTCGTAGATGCCGATACTCATCCCATCCTCAATGCCCTGAAACTGCTCCGTATTATAGTAAATACGGTAACCCAGGTTATATTTACAGTTTTTAATTCCATTGCCGGCCTAATATTTTTGTAGGTTTCTTTTTCCGATCTCATAGGCCAGCTTTGTCGTAATCACAAAATTACATCTTCCCTGTCCAGGGAAACCAAACGGTTTTTACCGGAGTCATAAACGAGAGATTAAACGGAACTCCCTTTTTTCTTTAAAACAAGGTTCATCCCCGTAAGGAGTCCGCTTAAGGTCTTACTCGTCTGAACCGGAACGCAGCCAAGCAGAGGATCCCAATCGGTAAAAGTCCATAGTTTTTCATAATTGATCTTTTTCTAAAAAAGTTCCTTTCGGACCGCATTTTTCGATTGTCATGCAGCCATGGTCTAACAGCGTCTTGATCGTCGTCTGGATCGTCCATCTCGAAAAGCCGCAGTTTCTCTCGTATTCTGCAATCGGGACCATTTTATCTCCCGGCTCTTTATTTACAATATCTCTTGCAATCATAATCGTGACCAGTGCATTTTTCTGGTAAAATAAATTTGTATTTTGCATAATTCCTCCCGTTTGGCTTTTATCTATTCTTCTGTACTAAATAAAATACTACCAGAATTATACAATTTTGCAAGGGATATCCCGCTATTCTAACGTGGCCGTGCTCACAATATCAACGCCGGTGTGACAGACATCCTTTAATACAATGTCGCCGCAGGAAATCGGCGCTTTTACGGCTGTCCGATAGATTTCCTCTAAACATTCTGTCAGCTTTGCTTTCGGCACCTCTCCACGGGAGATCACAGCCAGCCTTTTCTCATCCCGGTTTAAAACCGCTACGGTACTTGTAATCATTCTCATAGGGTTTAAATATTCATTTTTTCCGTGTTCCTCCCCTCTCTTACATCCGTTCCCGCTCACCGAGATGGTTCCGTCCTGCCCCTCTGAAACGGTAAGATGACAGCTCAAAGGACAAACGATACATGTATATTCAGCCATTTTCTACACCTCCCTCACCTGAACTGTAACCGGACCCTGCGCCCCCACCGGGCTGTCTATAAAGATCATCTCCGGCGGCGCTCCATGTGGAAGCTGCTTGGATGCTAAAACGGCCCCGTTCTGCACTACCTCGACTTTGATTTTTTTCAGCGGTTTCGTTACCCGCAGGAAGAAAGATACTTCCTCTTTTTCTCCGCGCCTGATTTTCTCAGGTACGACAAAATTAACATTTTCTCCGGCAACTACCTCGTTGCTTTCTTTCTCTCCCCGGTCTTTTCCGCTCAGGTAAGCGGCCGCCCCTCTTGCGGCGATTTCACCCGACTGTGAAACGTAATCCACCAGGTCGTAAACCACGCTTACGTTTCCTGCGGCAAAGATTCCCGGTATGTCCGTCATAAAGTTCTCATCTAACACCGGCCCTTTCGTCTTCGCATCGAGAGGAATCCCCGCTCCTTTTGACAACTCGTTCTCAGGAATCAATCCGACGGCAAGTACTAAAAGATCGCAGGCTATGTACTCTTCCGTCCCCTCGATGACTTCACGGTTCTCATCCAGTTTCGCAACCGTTACGCCCTCGATGCGCTCTTTCCCGTGAATCTCCTTTACGGTGGCCGACAGGGTCAGCGGTATCTCATAATCTTCCAGACATTGTACGATATTTCTAGTCAGTCCTCCCGGACTGCTCATCACTTCGTAGACACCCTTGACTTTGATTCCTCCAAGGTCATCCTTCTGGCCATAATCAGTCCGATATCACCGGAGCCTAAGATCACGGCTTCTTTTCCCGGAAGATAGCCTTCCATATTGATGAATCGCTGGACGCTTCCCGCCGTGTACACCCCGGCCGGACGCTTTCCGTATAAAAGCACCTGGCTTGCAGTCCGTTCTCTGCATCCCATAGCCGCTACAATCGCGCCGCAGGTGAGATAAACCATACCGTGTTTTCCGCTGCAGGCATAAATCTCTTTTTCCGGGGTCATCTCAATAACCATCGTTTCTAAAAGCACCTCAATATCGCCCTCTTTGATCTGGTCGATAAAACGCTGCGCATATTCTGTTCCCGCAAGTCTTTCCCCAAAACGCTGGATTCCAAAACCGTCGTGGATACACTGTTGTAAAATGCCGCCGAGTTTCTTATCTCTTTCAATGATAATGACCTTCTCTACGCCCTGCCGTTTGGCCCCTAAAGCGGCCGCCATTCCAGCCGGGCCTCCTCCGATCACGGCCAGGTCAACCTTCATTTTTTCATAATATCACCGTCCTTTCTCCGCTTCTTCTCTATTTTTCTTCAGGAGAATCGGTGAAGCCTCTCCTCTTAAATGAATCTCGGTCCAATCCGTTCCAAACTCTCTTGCCAAAGTTCTATTACTTTGATCTGGCAGAAACCTCCCTGGCATCTTCCCATCCCGGCTCTGGTCCGGTGTTTGATGGCGTCCACGGACTTCGGCGGAACCGGGCTTCTCATCGCGTCTAAGATTTCCCCTTCTGAAATCTGCTCGCATCTGCATATGATATTGCCGTATCTCGGATCTTTTTGATTAATTCATCCTGTTCCTCGTGGCTTAGCTGATTAAAACGCACGCCCGCTTTTCTCTCGGCAATAAAATCTGCTTTCGGCACCAGGTTCTTTCCCTTTTTCCGGTAATCATCCGTTACAATCCGCACAACCCGCTTCGCGATTGCCGGAGCCGAAGCCAGTCCCGGCGACTGAATCGCCGCAACATGTACAAACCCGTCTGTCAGTTCTGACATTTCCACAATAAAATCCTCTTTAAAATCTGCCGGCCTTACCCCCGCAAAATACGAATCACATCCGCACTTGTCACATTCGGGTCCTGATTGCAGGTCATCGTATAATCCAAATCCTTCTTCGTTGTACTGTTGTCCTCTTTGTCCGGCACCTCCGTCGCCGAAGGACCAAGCAACAGGTTCATATGAGGGGTCGGATGCATACCGCCGCCCTTTGATTCCACATTTTTTCCTTTATGATATTCGGGAGTGAGCTGAGATACCAGTCTCGGATAGGACGGCACTTTCGCCTTGTCCATAATCGCAATCGTACCTTTTCTGCCGTGAATCGTATAAAACTGATCTCCCGCCATCTTCGCGATGTCATCCGCATAGACTCCTGCGGCATTAATAACATACGGCGCTTTGATAATTCCGTGATCTGTGATCACTCCCGTCACCTTTCCGTCCTCTGTGAGCACATCCCCCGACATTATGCCCAAACAGGAAGGTTACTCCATTGACCGTCGCATTTTCGGCAAGGGCAACGCAGGTCTCATACGGCTCGATCTGACGCTGAGTTGGAAGCCACAGGGCCGCATAGATTGGAACCCCTGTCTTGGCAAGCCCCGGCTCTAACGCTCTGGTCTCCTCCGGCGTCAGTATCTTTGCCCCTTCCACGTCATTCCTTAGCGCTACCTCATAACGTTTTTTCAATTCCGGCATCTGGCTCTCTTCCTGAATGATCTGGAGCGCTCCGCAGTCTAATACGTTTAAGTCCAGCTCCTTTTCCCATCTCCGGTAACCTCGGTTGCCCTCGACATTCAACCTGGCCTTCAAAGTGCCTGGTTTACATTCCTGTCCGTGGTGGATACAACCGTTGTTTGCGCGGGACGCTCCGGCCGCCACATCGTCTCCCTTTTCCACTACTACGATATCAAGCGGATATCTGGACAGTTCCCTTGCCGTACCGCATCCGCTGATTCCGGCTCCGATAATCACCACGTCAGCCTCCCGGATGACTCCGATCTCCTTGCCCGCTTTGATAAACGGCTCATAATCTCTTGTCGGAATGGTCACTCCCTTCGCAGTCATTCCTTACAGCCAGTAAGGAATTATCCATCTTGTTGCTTAAGCTGTTAGAATGTAGGTAGCAATTGGATATCTTCTCCTTTCTTGGACTTCGCGTCCGTAACACAGACTGATAACCAGCTCCTCATTCGCAGCGTTCGTTTTATGCAGGTTGAATCACCTTAGGTGCATTCGTGTCACACACAGTAGATTGAATAGGCAATGAGTAAAACTGGTACTTATCCATTGCAATAATCTTAAGGAGTGACAAATTTATGAATGCAGTAGGTATTGATGTTTCAAAAGGTAAAAGTATGGTTGCTATTATGCGGCCTTTTGGCGAAATTGTTTCCACACCCTTTGAAATTAAACACACATCCAGTGACATCAATTCGCTTGTAAAACTTATCAAGTCTATCGAAGGTGAGTCCCGAATTGTAATGGAGCATACCGGACGCTATTACGAAGTCCTTGCCCATCAACTTTCCGAAGCAAATCTTTTCGTTAGTGCCATTAACCCAAAGCTTATCAAGGATTTTGATAACGATTCCCTTCGTAAAGTCAAAACAGATAAAGCTGACTCTGTTAAAATTGCCCGATATGCACTTGACAAGTGGCAAAATCTGAAACAGTATAGCGTTATGGATGAATTACGCAATCAACTCAAAACCATGAACCGTCAGTTTGGCTTTTACATGAAGCACAAGACGGCTATGAAGAATAACCTTATCGGCATCCTTGACCAAACCTATCCTGGTGTTAATACTTATTTTGACAGTCCTGCACGTAGTGACGGCAGCCAGAAATGGGTCGATTTTGCATCTACATACTGGCATGTAGACTGTGTCCGTAAAATGTCCATAAACGCTTTTATTGATCACTATGAAAACTGGTGCAAACGCAAGAAGTACAACTTCAGCAAGTCAAAAGCTGAAGAAATCTATGGAAAAGCAAAGGAGCTTGTTCCTGTACTTCCTAAGGATGACATTACAAAGCTTATTATCAAGCAGGCAGTTGACCAACTTAACAGTGCTTCTATTACTGTTGAGTCGCTACGCACTCTCATGAACGAAACTGCATCCAAGCTTCCGGAGTATCCCGTTGTTATGGCAATGAAAGGGGTTGGAACGTCACTCGGTCCTCAACTGATGGCTGAGATTGGTGATGTTTCCCGTTTCACTCACAAGGGTGCCATTACTGCTTTTGCCGGTGTAGACCCTGGTGTTAACGAATCCGGCTCTTATGAACAGAAAAGTGTTCCAACTTCAAAACGAGGTTCTTCTGACCTCAGGAAAACACTATTTCAGGTAATGGATGTCTTAATCAAAACACATCCACAAGATGATCCTGTGTATCAGTTCTTAGACAAAAAACGGGCTCAAAAGAAACCGTATTATGTCTATATGACTGCCGGTGCTAACAAGTTTCACGCATCTACTATGGACGAGTGAAAGAATATCTTGCATCTCTTCCAGAATCTTAATTATCTACTATACCTTTCAGACCAGCACTGGTGTGGTGGTCTTGTTTTGATGTCTAATTTTCAACCTGTATAAAATTTTCAAAGTTCTTTCATTTTAGCCTTGACTTTTTCTGCATTTTTCGTACTGATGAATTTGTCACTGATGACTAAGAGTCCTGCGAGAACCAGCTTTTGCTCCTGTCTAAACGGGAGGTTGCTGTCTGTAGCTTTTATTATAAGGGATTTTTTATGTGGTTACAAGAAAATTTTTATTTTTTCTCTGTCAAAAAAGAGAACACCCTCCGCCTATGTCCCAGTATTTTTGCCTCTAATTTTAATCATCCCCTCCATTTGACAGTTCTCCCCCGGATGTTATGATATTTCTAAAGTACGGAAAAAATTAAATTATATCTTTTCCCGGCCAACGAGGACGCGCGCGCCCGGCCGGGCCAGAGAGGAGGAGTATTTTGAAACGGATTTTTGTAAGTTTTAAGATGGTAAACGATTATGAACAGGTTTTACCCGAAGATTGGGATGCTTTCTTACAGGAGGACGCCGCACTCGATTATGTACGCCAGATCGTAAACTGTTTTGATGAATCCGCCCTGGAGCTGGCCCTGCGGATAAAGGATTATTACTCCCAGATCGGGGAAGAGACAGAACTCACCGCCCTGACTATCGCAAATGATTCCCCGTCCTTTTTAAAACCTTATTTGCAACGGGATATGACAGGGTCATTCGGCTTACCCCCTCTCCTGGAGAAAATTTTTCGCCTCTGTCCATCGCGGACAAGATTCTATCCTTTATCCGGGAAGAACAAGCAGGATTTGACGCTTTCCTGTTCGGGCAGCAGGCCGCCCCTTTTGACAGTGGCCAGGTACCCTATTTTGTCGCACAAGGCCTTGGAATCCCCGCCATTTCCAATATCATCTCACTTAAGGCAGAAACAGACTCTCTTGTGGCCGTCTCTCAAAAAAGCGACCATATTCTGACCTACCGGATTTCGTCGCCGGCTGTCTGTCTCATTGGAAACTGCAAACGGACTTATCTGCGTGTGCCAACCCTGCGCGAAAAAACTGGCCGTGTCCAAAAAAGAGGCACTCTGTCATACATTTTCTGTGGAAGAGCAGCCCTCTTATCAGCCCGAACATCTTGTCCGAAACATGTCAGAGCGTTCTCCGGTTCTCTATCATAATTTGGAACCCCAGGAAGCCGCAGACCAAATTCTAAACATTCTGAAAGAGGAGGTATCCCGATGAAAACAGCCCTTGTCGACTATAGAAACAGCTCACAGCTTCCCCTTCTCCTCTCAGAGGCGGAAAAAATCTCCGAGCCGTCTCAAATCGTTTATTTTGAGTTGTCCGGGGAGCCGGGACAGCTTCCCTTTTCCTATCTGGATTCCCTCTCGAATTTATTTGAGAGCGAACGCCCGGACCTGGTTTTATTTCCCCACACGGATGATGGCTGCGAGCTTGCGTCCCGCCTCTCCTGCCTGCACCGGATAGATTCTCTCACGAATGTGACTCAGGTTGAAACCTGTAACGGACAGCTTATCCTGCACAAAGATATTTACAACATGAATCTGGCCGGAACCTTCCCGGCTGCCCGTCTCCCCTTGTGTGCCACGCTGTCTCCTGCCGGAAAGAGCGCGGAAGAATACAGACCGGAGCTTTTGCGGCCATCTCTGCCCGTCTTGCCCTCCAATACCTGTGACGGGCAAATCCATCTGATTGCAAAAGAACCGGTGATACAGGAGGAACGTCTTTCCGATTCCGATCTGATCTTTGCCTGCGGGCGCGGACTGAATAAAAAAAGAAGAGATTGCAGATCTAAAAAAAGCCGCTCAGTTCTTCGGCGGACAGGTCGGCTGTTCAAGACCCGTCTTTATGGATGGTCTTTTGGGCGCGGAGAGCCTGATTGGAATGTCCGGGCATCTGTGCTCCCCATCCTGCTGCCTGACCATCGGAGTATCCGGCGCGGCGGCTTTCCTTGCGGGCATCCAAAAAAGCCGCAAAATCATAGCGGTCAACACCGATGAAAAAGCTCCTATCTTCTCCTGCTGTGACATCGGTATCATTGGGGATGGAAGAGAGATCCTAGACGAATTGTTAAAGAGATTGGAGGATGAGAATAATGAAATGGAATGAACGTTACAAAGAATATTTGACAGATGAATCCGGCCTTCGCGGAGCCTGTGAAGAAATTATTTTTCCTTCCTCCTCTGATGAGCTGCGGGACTCTCTGAAATTGGATTTGCAGTTTACCATCCAGGGGAGCCGCACCGGAATTATGGGGGCGCTTCCCCGATGGGCGACGGCAGCGATTCCCGAAAGGCGGCCATTTTGAACTTATCCCGCCTTCAAAATATCGCCGAGGTTACCATCCAGAACAACATTTCCTATATACGGGCAGATGCGGGGCTGCCCTTGAGGATATCCAGGCGCGCCTGCGGAAAAAAACACTTATTTTCCCTGTCGAGCCGACAGAAAACACCGCCACCATCGGAGGCGCATTTGCCTGCAATGCAAAGGGTCTGACATCTCTCAAATATGGTTCCTGCAACGACCATGTGGAGGGAATTGAACTGCTCACGGCAGATGGAAATCTCCTGACAATACCGCGGGGAAATTATTTTTTTTGAGGAAGACGGCTGTCCCCTCCCGGATGGAGGATTTCTCTCCTGCCGCCCTCTTCCCTGCAAAAGGAGCGGATTCCCCTCCTCCCCTATAAGGGTATGGATCTGATTGATCTGTTCGCAGGAAGTGAAGGGACGCTCGGTATCCTTCTCTCGTTAAATCTGAGGGTCATTCCAATTCCTCCGGCCTGCTGGTCGCTGATCTTCTTTTTTTTCTGATGAAAAGGAAGCCCTTGCCTTTGCCGGAAAATTAAAAACCCTTCCCGCTGGGGCGGGGGAGATTCTCTGCGCAGAATTTTTTTGACCCTCTTTCCCTATCCCTGTTTCGGGAGGCAAAAGAGGAACAGACTTCTCTTGCCCCTCTGCCCGACCCGCCTTCTGGAGCCACCTGTGCCATTCTGTTGGAAGCGGCTTCCCATTCAGAGGAAGCTATGGAGGAATTTCTTTTCTCATTGTTAGAAATCTCAGAGCAGTCAGACGAGGAACGCACCTGGGCGTCCGACTCCGCAATTGATAAAGAGCGTTTTCGCTCTATGCGCCACTGTGTACCGGAAAAAATTAATCAGCACATCCATGCCGCACAAAACAAGGACCCCCGGATTCACAAACTCGCTCTGGATTTGTCAGGGCCGCCCGATCAATATGAAGATTATTACGATCTCTATCAGAAAACCCTCTGTGAGTGCGAAGTCAGAGGAACGATCTGCGGACATATTCTTGAAAACCGCCTCCATGTCAACTTTCTTCCAAAAGACTACGGGGAATTTGAGAGGGCAGCAGACGCCGCCTCCCGCCTGAGCGATGAGATCATCAAACTCGGCGGCTGTCCCTGTGCCGAAAACGGCATTGGAAAAATCAAAAGGCCGCTCCTAAAAAAATATCTGACCGCAAAGGAACAGGCTTTACAGCAAACAATCAAAGACTTTTTGACCCTCACCACAAATTAGGCGCGGGGAATATTCTCTAAATCCTTCTAATCGAGTAGGGAAGATTTATCTTCCCATACTCGCCGCGGGGCGCATACTGCGACAGCAGTTAGCTTCCTCTTGCGCCCCTGCGCAAAAACGGGACAGCCGCAAGTCCAAATCTTGGCTGTCCCTGAATTTTTTGTTCTTTTTTTTTATTTTTTGATTAAAAGCGACTTTCCGGTCATTTCCTTTGGCTGTTCTTTTCCCATCACTTCGATTAAGGTCGGAATAATATCTGCTAAACATCCGCCCTCTCTCAAGGTGTAAGCCGGATCATAGTTTACTAAAATAAACGGAACCGGATTCGTGGTATGCGCGGTAAACGGCGCTCCCGATTTATAATCAATCAACTGTTCTGCGTTACCGTGATCTGCACAGATGAACATGGTTCCGTCCACCTCTTTGATTGCCTCCACAGCTTTTCCGACACACTCGTCCACAGCCTCCACAGCTTTGATTGCCGCTTCGAGCACACCCGTATGGCCGACCATATCAGGATTTGCAAAGTTGATAATAATTACATCATATTTGTCGGAGCGAATCGCTTCTGTCAATTTGTCGCATACCTCATATGCGCTCATCTGAGGCTTCAGATCATAAGTTGCCACCTTCGGGGAATTGACTAAGATTCTGTCCTCTCCCTCGTTTGGTTCCTCAACACCACCGTTAAAGAAGAATGTTACATGCGCATATTTCTCGGTCTCCGCGATACGAGCCTGCGTCATACCGTTTGCAGAGAGCCATTCCCCAAAGGTATTCGTCACGCTGACTTTCGGGAATGCGATCTCTTTATTTGGAATCGTAGGATCGTAATCGGAAAAGCATACAAAAGTCGTATCCAGTCTTTTTCCTCTCTCAAATCCTTTAAAATCATCATCGCAGAAACTTCTGGTGATCTCTCTTGCACGGTCCGGTCTGAAATTGAAAAATACGATGGAGTCCTTGTCCTTTATTGTCGCAATCGGCGCTCCGCCCTCTACGACAACCGTCGGTTTCACAAATTCATCGGTGTCTCCCTTGTCATAAGACTGCTGGATTCCCTCCGGTCCGCTAGGTGCCGTCTCGCCCTCTCCCTTCGTCAGAGCGTCATATGCTAACTTCACACGATCATAGTTGTTATCTCTGTCCATTGCATAATAACGTCCCATCACGGAAGCAATCTGACCAATACCGATCTCTTTCATTTTCTGCTGAAGTTCGATTGCAAAGTCTTTTCCGCTTGAAGGAGGCGTGTCACGCCCGTCTAAGAAGCAATGTACATAGACGTGAGACAGACGGTTTCTCTTCGCCAATTCTAAAAGGCCGTAGAGATGTGTATTATGGCTGTGTACGCCGCCGTCGGACAATAACCCGAACAGGTGCAGCGCACTTCTGTTTTCCTTACAATTTTTACTGCATTTAAGAGCGCTTCATTCTCAAAGAATGTGCCGTCCTCAATCTCTTTCGTGATTCTGGTCAATTCCTGATAGACAATGCGTCCCGCTCCCATATTCAGATGGCCTACCTCTGAATTGCCCATCTGCCCGTCTGGGAGTCCTACTGCCATTCCGCTGGCATTTCCTTTTACAAATGGATATTCTTTTTTCAATTCATCCATAACAGGCGTTCTGGCCTGTACTACTGCATTTCCATTCACGGTCTTGTTTAATCCGTATCCATCCAGGATCATTAATACTGTCGGTTTTTTACTCATACTCTTATCCTCTTTCCTTATGACTCTATGTATTTATATTAAAACAATTCAAGGTATTTTTTCAACTATTTCCCCAAATTTGTTATATCTCCCTTTTCATCAATTTCAACACCCTTAGACAATCCCCTGCATAAATTCCAAAATCTTGTCTCTCTTCTCCCCCGTCCTCTAACAATTCCGTCTGGCAGCCCGATTGAAGACATGGGAGAAACCGAGGACGGATACTGCCGTCTTTTTGTATTCTCACCTGGGCCACCCCGGTATCAATGGTCTTGCCATTGAACCAAAATTGCCCAGACTGTAGAACACCGGAACGTCCCCGATATAGTCAATTCCCTGAAGGGAGTGGGTATGCCCGCCGATAATGACATCCGCTCCCGCTTCTGCAAAAGCTTCCGCTAACTGCCGCTGATCTAAACCGTAGACGCTTGTCCCCTCCGTTCCCCAGTGCGGGTATGCGATCACATAATCGCTGTTTTTTTCGCCTCCCGGATTACTCTCACGAACTTGTCCGGCTCCAGGGTCTTTAAGACTCCCGGCGTGTTCTCCTCCGCTTCTTTTGTAAAGGACTCAAAACGTTCAATCTGTGTCGCCGCGACAATCGCAATTTTTCTGCCGTTTGCTATAAAATAGACAATCTTTTTCCGCTTCTTTGAGATTTCTCCCCGCTTCCACATAGGGAATCCCGACATTCTCTAAAGTTTCAAGGGTATCGAGCAGGGCGTCTTCCCGTAATCATAGACGTGATTATTTGCTAAGGATACCACGTCCGTTCCGATCTGCTGCAAGACCTGCACTCTGGTTGGCATCGCGCGGAAAGTATAGGTTTTCCCTGGAAGCGGGTAACCTCTGTCGCTGTAGGCATACTCATTGTTCACCATCAGGATATCCGCCCCTGAAGCTCCATCACCAGATTCGCCGAGAGACAGTCATAGATTCCGTTTTCCTGCTGGTCCATATATTTTGTGGTGGACCAGCCCTCCGCAAGATTGACATCCCCGGTAAAATCGAGGACGATCTCCTCTGTGTCTGCACAGTCTCTCTCATAGACATTTTCTAATAATTCCAACTGATAGCCCGTGTCCCGGCAGTACTGTATCCAAAGTACCTGTATGGAATTACCGGTCAGGCTATACCACAAATTTCGATCCTGCCGGCTCTTTTTGGATTCCTTAGCAATCTCCTCTATGACTTCCTCCCCATAGGCAGAATGGAGCCAGCTTAGAAAATTGTCATTGATCGGTTTCTCTCCGATGAAATCCGCAGTACAGTGGTTTAAAATCTCCTCATACAAGGTCTCCCGCTCCAACTGTTCTTTTTTCTCCGCCTTATCTTCTTTCTTTGGAGCTTCCCTGGTCTCTGTCTCTATGAAATTTATATTCATTTTCTTGCCGAAATAGCCTATCCCCGCCAAAACACATAATGCGACGAAAAGGACTCCTCCCAGCAGAACTCTTTTTTTTTCATAAGAATCCCTCATTTCGTTCTAATCCTATGAGATCTTCCCTATTATATGAGAACAGGCAGCGGCCTAAAGCCGCTGCCTATGCATCAAGACCGTAACAATCTTATTTATAGTTCACAATATTTCCAAAATCTGCCTTCAACGAAGCTCCGCCGATTAATCCACCGTCAATGTCCGGTTTTGCAAAAAGCTCTGCCGCATTTTTTCCATTTACGGAACCGCCGTACTGAATACGGATTGCCTCTGCGGTTGCTCCATCGTAAATCTCAGAGATGCATGTACGGATTGCTGCGCATACTTCCTGCGCCTGATCGGAAGTAGCCGTCTCGCCTGTTCCGATTGCCCAGATCGGCTCATAAGCGATCACTGCCGTCTTCGCCTGATCTGCCGTCACGCCCTGGAATGCAATCTTGATCTGCATACGGATCCAGTCAATGTAGATGCCCTGTTTTCTCTGTGTTAAGGACTCGCCACAGCAGATGATCGGTGTAATGCCATGCTCAAATGCCTTTAAAACTTTTTTTGTTGATCATCTCATCTGTCTCTTTGAAGTAATCTCTTCTCTCAGAGTGTCCGATAATCACATATTTCACGCCTGCTTCTTCTAACATGGAAGGAGCGATCTCTCCTGTGTAAGCACCGCTCTCCTCGTAGTACATATTCTGAGCGCCGAGAGCAACATTGGTTCCTTAATTTTTTCTCCAACCGGGATAATGTTGATTGCAGGAACGCAGAATACTACGTCCACATCATCGCTTTTTACCAATGGGATTAACTCGTCGACTAAAGCGCCTGCCTCGCTTGGTGTCTTGTTCATTTTCCAGTTTCCTGCAACAATTTTTCTTCTTGCCATGATTCTATTCTCCTTTTATTTGTATTTTTTATTTATCGTTCGCTGCCGCTACACCCGGAAGCTCCTTTCCCTCTAAGAATTCCAGGGAAGCGCCGCCGCCGGTGGAAATATGGGTCATCTTGTCGCCAAATCCAAGCTGGTTGACCGCTGCTGCAGAATCGCCGCCGCCGATGATCGTGGTAGCTTCGGTGTCTGCCAGTGCTTTTGCAACTGCGATTGTACCCTGTGCCAGAGTCGGGTTCTCAAATACGCCCATCGGCCCGTTCCATACAACAGTCTTTGCAGTCTTTACTGCGTCTGCGTATAATTTTGCTGTCTCTGTTCCAATATCAAGTCCTTCCATATCTGCCGGAATTGCATCTGCGGATACGTTGCTGACCTCGATCGGTCCGTCGATTGGATCCGGGAAGGAAGCTGCGATCGTGGTATCCACTGGAAGTAATAATTCTTTTCCTAATGATTTTGCCTTATCCATCATCTCTTTACAGTAGTCGAGCTTGCTGTCGTCCACCAAAGATTTTCCGATTTCTTTTCCCTGTGCTTTTAAGAAGGTATATGCCATACCGCCGCCGATGATTAAGGTATCGCATTTTTCTAATAAGTTAGAGATAACATTTAATTTGTCGGCAACCTTTGCCCCGCCTAAGATGGCAACAAACGGTCTCACCGGATTTTCAACTGCATTTCCTAAAAAGTCGATCTCTTTTTGCATTAAGTATCCGACAACTGCGGTGTCCACTAACTCGGCAACTCCTACGTTCGAGCAGTGTGCTCTGTGCGCTGTACCGAATGCATCGTTTACAAACACGTCACAGAGGGACGCTAAGTCTTTGGAAAATGCCTCGCCGTTTTTGTCTCCTCCGCGCGGTAACGGGTGTTCTCTAACAGAATAATATCGCCGTCCTTCATCGCCTCTACGGCTGCCTTTGCATTTGGTCCGACAACTTCGTTATCTGCCGCAAATTTTACTTCCTGACCCAATAACTCTGTGAGTCTTGCCGCTACAGGAGCTAAAGATAATTCCGGTTTCGGCTCTCCTTTTGGTTTTCCTAAGTGGGAGCAGAGAATGACTTTTCCGCCGTCAGCCACTAATTTTTTGATGGTAGGAAGAGCTGCCACTAAACGGTTCTCGTCTGTGATTTTTCCCTCTTTTAAAGGTACGTTGAAATCGCAGCGGCAGAGAACGCGGAGTCCTTTTACATTAATGTCGTCTACTGATTTTTTATTTAATCCCATTTCTATCGTCCATCCTTTCTATAACGAAAGGCCCGGTCCTGCCGGACCGGACCTTTTTGGTTACGTCACTGTATTCAAATCCGCTGATTCTTACGCTAATTCAGAGAAGTATTTGATTGTACGAACCATCTGAGATGTGTAGCTGTTCTCATTGTCATACCATGAAACAACCTGTACTTCATATAAATCATCAGAAATCTGATTTACTAATGTCTGAGTTGCATCAAATAAGGAACCAAATCTCATTCCTACGATATCGGAAGATACGATCTCGTCCTCGTTGTATCCGAAGGACTCGTTTGCTGCTGCTTTCATAGCTGCATTGATATCTTCTTTTGTCACGCCGGCTTTCTTAACAACTGCTGTTAAGATCGTTGTGGAACCTGTCGGAGTAGGAACACGCTGTGCAGCGCCGATTAATTTGCCGTTTAACTCCGGAATAACCAGACCGATTGCTTTTGCAGCGCCAGTGCTGTTAGGAACGATATTAACTGCTGCTGCACGGGATCTTCTTAAATCACCTTTTCTCTGTGGTCCGTCAAGAGTCATCTGATCACCTGTGTAAGCGTGGATTGTGCACATGATACCGGACTGGATCGGTGCAAATTTGTTTAATGCATCTGCCATCGGTGCCAAGCAGTTTGTTGTACAGGAAGCTGCGGAAATGATGGTATCAGAAGCCTTTAATGTCTTGTGGTTGGTGTTGTATACGATTGTTGGAAGATCGTTACCTGCTGGAGCAGAAATAACAACTTTACGAGCACCTGCATTGATGTGTGCCTGTGCTTTTTTCTTTGGATGTATAGAACCGGAGCACTCTAATACAACGTCAACTTTTAATTCACCCCATGGGCAATTGTTT
>VOFG01001035.1_pt1 | contig 99343 bp, 155 predicted proteins | sample 5384171 | NCBI WGS metagenome assembly VOFG01 (sample SAMN12384726, study PRJNA508395) | human gut metagenome | isolation source: healthy gut F | host: Homo sapiens
CGTCGGCAGGATGGAACCCCAGCGAGTTCTCGTGCCCGCCCATGATCTCCACGAGCTGCATCTTGGCCCAGAAGTTGAAGAGGTGCAGTGCCAGACCGGCCAGAATGATCCAGCCCAGTACGAGCATGTTCTTCGAAGCCCAGTCCACGCCCGGCTCGGTGACGGTCACCTCGTAACGCTGCTTGCCGCGCGCCTGGTAGTTGTTGTAGGTGAGCCACAGGGCGTAGGCGAAATGGATCAGCACGCCGGCGGCCAGCACCACCGTACCGGCCAGCGCATACCAGTTGGCGCCCAGAAATGCGCAGATCGTGTTGTAGCCTTCGGGCGAGATGATGGCCACGAGGTTCATGGACATGTGGAAGAGGATGAACAGTACGAGGAAGCATCCCGTCAGGCTCATCACCAATTTCTTGCCAAGAGATGAATTGGTCAGAAAACAGCTCATATTTGTGTTGCGGAATAACAATAGAAACGGACGAGATTTTTATGCCTGAAAGGAGGTTTATGACCAAAAGAACTGCGCGCCGCGATGCCGGCGGAACCTCCGGAATGGACGCTGCGGAGCGCGCCGAAGCCGCGCCGGATATTCGGCCGGGCCGGGCGGCTGGAAACTTTCGCGCGGCCCGGACGGTGGGTGTTTTCTGCTCGCTTCCCGACAGGCCGGACACGGCTTGGAGACGCGCTGGCGCGGTGGAGCGCCGTGAAACGCATCGTGGTTCCCGCGTCGAAGGGGATGTGATGCGATTCTGCGGCCGACCCGCAGACGCGCTGCGTCGGGGGCTTTCGGCATCGCCGAGCCGGGACAGGCGCAGACGTGCGACCGTCGGAGATCGACCTCGTGATCGTTCCCGGCACGGCGTTCACCGCCGCGGGCGCCGTTGCGGCCGCGGCCGGGGTTACGACAAATACCTCTCCCGGCCGGACGTGCACGCCGTGAAAGTCGGCGTGTGCTTTGCCCACCAACTGGTCGAGGGGGGCTGCCTGCGGAGCCGCACGACGTGGCGATGGATTATAATAACGGATTGAATGATGGATGCGAAAGAGTTTGCCTCCGCCTATGGCGAGGCGTTCAGACCCACCGCGGGACTGCCGTTGCTGTTCTGGTATTCGGACGGGCCGGTGCGTGCCCGTGCCCAAAGTCGAAGGATGTTTTTTCAAGGCGCTGGCCGAAGCCCGCGAGGGAGTCGGCAGTGAGCCTCAATGCCGCCAATATCGGCTGCGGGGGCGGGAAGTTCTACACCGGCTTTGCACCGATGCCGCCCTTCGTGCCGGCCTTCGTGTCGCAGAAGGAGCACTACAAGCAGACGCCCGAAATGGTGCTGGAGTTCATCGGGCGGCTCGGCGTGCCAGGCCTCCGGTGCGTGGCTCAATTTGCGCGCATTGATACGCCGCAGGCCGCGGAGGCTTTCGGTACGGCCGACGGGGCGCTGTTTTTCGCCACGCCCGACATATTGTCGGGACTGGTGTCGTGGGCCGTTTACGACAACAATGCCGACGATGCCGTGTGCGCCCTTCGGGTCAGGATGCAGCGCCGTCGTGACGCAGGCCGTGCGGGAGAACCGCCGGGGCGGACGCAGCGTCTTCTGGCGTTGTTCGACCCTTCGGTGCGTCCGTGGGTCGACGCCTCGGACTGGGGTTCGTCGCGCCCGATGTCGCGTTTGCGCGAAGATGTGCGGCACGATGCGTGCAAATTGTCTTTTCAGGACCCATGCGTGGAACAAGGTCAGGTCCCACATTAATGGAGGGAATATGAAAAAGAGAAAGTGGCGCTGGTGCTGGCAGGCGGCGGCGCAGGGCGTGGCCCATATCGGGGCCATCGAAGAGTTGGAGAGGCAGGGATTCGAGATCAGCGCCGTGGCGGGGACCTCGATGGGTGCGCTGGTCGGGGGCGTGTATGCCTCAGGGTACCTCGAACCGTTCAAGGAGTGGATGCGCGCACTCGATAAATACAAGGTTTTCAGCCTGGTCGATTTCGCGTTGAGCACCGAAGGGGCTGGTCAAAGGAGACCGGGTGATGGAGGCGATGAAGGAGTTGGTCCCCGACGTGCAAGATCGAGCGGATGCCCGTGCCTTTCGCCGCCGTGGCGGCCGACCTGCTGACGGGCGACGAAGTGGTGCTCGACAGCGGGGGGGATTACGACGCCATCAGGGCTTCGATCTCGATTCCTTCGGTTTTCAGGCCCGTGCACCGCGACGGCCGGGTGCTGGTCGACGGCGGCACGGTCACCCGCTGCCGCTGAACCGCGTGCGGCGCGGGGAGGACGACCTGCTGGTCGCCGTGGACGTCAACGCCCGGTTCGGGGCCGATTCCGTCCGCCGGGCCAATGCGTCGCTGAATTATTACAAGGTGCTGATCGCTTCGTCGCAGATCATGCAGCAGCGCATCACGCAGCTGATGTGCCGTCTGTACAAACCGACATCATGGTCAGGCTGCCCGCCGACAGCTACGGCATGTTCGAGTTCTACCGTTCGGAGGGAGATTCTCGAGGCGGGGCGTGCGGCGACCGCGCGGCGCTGGAGCGGCAAAACCGACGGTGAAAACGGTATGGTTTTGCTGAAAGCGAAGAAAAGATTGCGACGGCCCGTTTTGAAGAATTCAAAAAGTAGTGACGCAACTTCACACAGATTTTAGGGCCGTCGCAATGTATTCGAGGATGAAGGAGATGGCGGAAAACATTTCCGGATTCCTTACAGGGCAAAGATAGAAAGTTTCGGTTTGCAATCGCTTTGCCCGAAAGTGATATGGGTGCGTCAAAATTCCGAAGGGCGGGCCTTTTCGCGTGGCAAATCCGTTTTTCGCGCTGCGGCAACCTGTCGGGTGCCCGGTCGGCCTGCGGGACGCATTCGCAAAGCAAATTCCCGGCTCATCGAGCCGGGAATTTCTGTTTACGAGGTGGGGTCAGCGTCTGTCGCCTTCGCGGACGTAGGCCGCGACCACGGTGGCTCCGCTTGCCGATAGGGGATGCCCAGGCCGAGCGTTACGTTCATCGAACTCTGCTTGATAGGACCCACTGCGGCGTGTGCTTCGAAGTCAGCACGTCGGTTGCCAGATAGAAATTGATCCAGTTGGGGCAGAGGTTCAGCGCCAGGCCGACGGCTCCGCCGCGGTTGTCGATCACCGAATAGCTTCCCGACACCGTGAACCAGCGCACGGGGTGGAAATTGACCGATCCGGTGATGTTGTGCATGGTTTGTATTTCCAGACGCGGGCCGTGTAGAGCAGGCCGATGCCGATTTTGTGGCGCCACACTTCGTATTCGAGTCCGGCGTTGACCGACGCGTGGAGCATCTTGGTCGTGCTGCGCCCGTCGACCTGGTTGAATTCCAGCATTTCGAGTCGAAATCCGGAACCGGCTTCGTAGGCGTTTTCCGGAACCGTGGCGCCGTGAATTCCGTCTCCTGCGTCGAGACGCCCATGACGGAGTTTTCTTGCTCCAGCTGATGAATCCCAGGTCGGTCACGGCCAGCGACGCTTGCAGGTTGGGCAGGATGTCGTACGTGGCGCCCAGGTCGACGGCAAAGCCGTATCCTGCGGGTTTGGTGGGTTTGAAGTCGAGATCGCCGATCTCGAAGGTCTCGCTGTCGGGGTCCGTTTCGACTTTTGGCCCCGGCGGCCGTGACATCAACGTGCCCTGGGTGAGAACGGCCCAGCGGTCTTCCGGGCAGATGTCCAAAACGGTCGTAGGTCATCTTCGCCCGGGCCAGTCCGGCGAGGAACTTGCCCCGCACGCCGACATAGAGCCGGTCGTCCATCAGCGGGAACGAGTAGCTGAAAGCCGCCTCGAGGTAGGAGTCCGTCGAGGGTGCCGAAGTTACGGATCTGGCCCTCCTTGCCGAGTTTGATGAATTCGAAGAGCGAGTAGGGCAGGTTGGCGTCTTCGTTGACCCGCACGTTGAGGTCGAACGACCAGAAATTCTTGTGGTTTTTGGTAAAGGCGCCGAATCCGATGACGTTCATGCGGAAGTCCATGCCCAGCAGGTTGTTCTGCTTGAGGCCCGAGTGCGTCGGCGGCCGACACGGAGCTGTCGAGCAGCGTCACCAGCTTGCCGTCGCGGGAGAAGAGGATGTTGTCCACGGCGATGTTGCCGCCCACGTTGATGTTCACGCCGCCGATGGCCGGGATGTTCACGTAGCCGCGCAACGGTGCGAAGGCGGGGTTGAACTGGCTGCGGAAGGTCGAACCCTCCATGAAAATAGGCCGTGGGGTTCTGGGCTGCGGCGCCGGTCGCCAAAGCGCCGCCGCGATGAGGGGTGTATATTTTTTTTCATGATGGAGTGCGGTTTAGATGTCGAGTTTCAGTCCTCCGTTCTTGAGCAGGCTCAGGCTGATGACGATCTGGTACTGGTCGTCGCTGAATCCTTTGCCGGGATAGTATTCCGTGAGCGTCACGGGAATCCGGATCGTGATGCCCTCGACGATCTGCCGCAGGTCTTCGGCGAAAAGCTGCGTTTGGGGAATGTCGTTCGATGCCTTGTCTGCGCCGACTCCGACCTGGAACGTGATCTCCGTGGGCGAAAAACTCGGATCGAGGAGCAGCGAAAGGGGCAGCCCGCTGGTGATCTGGCCGTAGAGGAACAGCGTGTTTCTGGCGTTGGGCGTGCCCTCGGGGTCGAGGTTGTCGGCGAGCATGTCCACTATGTCGCTGCTGATGTCGATATGGCCGACTTCGTATTCGAGCTGGTCTATTCCGAGCGAGCCGGTCAGGTAGGTGCGGGCCAATGCGCTGACTTCGTCCGCGAGCCGTTCGCGCAGCGATGCGTCGTGCGGTAGGCGGTTTTGAATGCTGTCTTGAAGGTTTGCTCGTCGGGAGCCGTCAGGTTGAAGCAACAGAAATTCCGCGGCGTATTTGTCCCAAACCAGATCGACGACCGATGCGAGTTTGGCGTCGCTGGCCCGCATCTCCTCGCGCAGCGTTCAGACAGCGTATTTACATACGTCTGATCGTCTTTGTCCTGCAATTTGACGAGGTCGACGAATTTGCCGTCGGGCAGCTGGGAGGAAACCAGATGTCGGCTTCGCGGAAGATCTCTTCGATGTTGCCGCCGTTGTTTTTGATCTCGTCCTTCGAGACGAGCACCTTGACCAGCGGGATGCGGAACTGCGACCCTTCGTCGCCGATGGCGATGTTGTCGGTGTCGATGTTTCCCAGGTCGTAATCTTTGTCCACGCATGCGGTGGAGAGCATGCCGGACAGGAGCAGGAGGATAAGATTTTTCTTATAGGCTTGGCGTGTAGTGAAATAGCGATGTGCAAAGATATGATTTTCGGACGAATTAAACAAAAATGCGACCTTTTATAGACTTTCCGATTTGCAATATATTTGCTAAATTTGCAGGGCGTATGGCTGAAACGGAAAAACCGGATCTCCAAGGAGCAGGTGGCCCTGCTGCCGCTGTCGCCGGGCGTCTACCAGTTCGTGGACCGCTCGGGGACGATCATCTATGGGCAAGGCCAAGAGCCTGCGCAAGCGGGTGTCTTCGTACTTCGTGCAGTCGAGCACAGCGCGAAGGTGCGTGTGCTGGTGAAGCAGATCGTCGAGATCCGCCATATCGTCGTGGGGAGCGAGACCGACGCCCTGCTGCTGGAAAACTCGCTGATCAAGAGCCTTCAGCCGCGTTACAACATCCTGCTCAAGGACGACAAGACCTATCCGTGGATCGTGGTCCGCCGGGAGCATTTTCCCCGCGTGCAGTCCACGCGCCAGCTGACGCGCGACGGGTCGCAGTATTTCGGTCCCTACGGCTCGGTGATGATGCAGCGCAGCGTGCTCGATTTTCATCCGCGAGGTGATCCCCCTGCGGACCTGCAAACTCAACCTCGCCCCGGAGTTGATCGCCAAAGATAAATATACGGTCTGCCTGCAATACCACCTGGGCAACTGCAAGGGCCCCGTGCGTCGGGCGGCAGTCCGAGGAGGAGTATGCGCAGCTGGTCGGCATGGTCGTTTCGGTGTTGAAGGGCGACCTGCGGCCCGTGCGGCAATACCTCGAGGGGGAGATGGCGCGGGCGGCCGGGGAGCTGAAATTCGAACTGGCGCAGCGGTACAAACAGCGGCTCGACGCCCTGGACAACTATGCCGGACGGTCGGTGATCGTCAGCGCGAAGATCGTCGACGTCGACGTTTTCTCGCTGCTGCCCGACGACGACGTGGCCTGGTGCAACTTCGTGCGCATCCGCCACGGTTCGGTCGTGGGCGTGCAGACCGTGAAACTCTCGACGGGCGTCGGGGCGACGAGCGCGACATGCTGACGCTGGCCATCCAGCACATCGTCGAAAACATCGACGGAGGCGAACTCTCCCGCGAGGTGATCGTGCCGCTGCTGCCCTCGACGACGCTGCTGTTCGAAGGCGTGACTTTCACGGTCCCGAAGCGCGGGGAGAAACTCGAACTGCTGGAATTCTCGCGGAAGAGCGCCCGCATCTACCGCGCCGAGCAGTTGAAAAACCTCGAAATCAAGAATCCCGAACGGTATACCGAGCGGCTGATGAATGCCGTTCAAAAGGAGCTGCGCCTCGACAGACAGCCGCGGCACATCGAATGCTTCGACAACTCCAACCTGCAGGGCGCTCATCCGGTGGCTTCGTGCGTGGTGTTCCGGGATGGAAAACCCTCCCGCAAGGAGTACCGCCATTTCAACATCAAGACCGTGACGGGAGCCGACGACTACGCCTCGATGCGCGAGGTGGTCTTCCGGCGCTATACGCGGCTGATGGCCGAAGGGGCCGAACTGCCCGACCTCATCATCGCCGACGGCGGAAAGGGGCAGATGGGGGTCATCCACGAGGTGCTGGAGCGGCTCGGGCTGGACATACCCATTGCCGGACTGGCCAAGGACGACCGCCACCGCACGGCAGAACTGCTTTGCGGATTTCCTCCGCTGCTGGTCGGCATCCGTGCCACTTCGCCCCTGTTCCACTTTTTGGCGCACATTCAGGAGGAGGTGCACCGTTTCGCCGTTTCCTTCCACCGGCAGAAACGCAGCAAGGCGTTTATCCACAGCGAACTGGAGCAGATCGAGGGGGTCGGGGACAAGACGGTCCAGACCCTGCTGCGCCATTTCCGCACGGTGGAAAAGGTCCGTGCGGCCAACATCGAAGAACTTTCGGCGCTGGTCGGGGCGGCAAAGGCGAAAAAAATCAGGGCCTTTTTCGAAAAATAGCCGTATTTTTTGAAAAGTTACGAAAATCACTATCTTTGTCCACCCGATTCGCCGTGTAACGCTCGCGGAAATGCCCGGATGGCGGAATCGGTAGACGCGTTGGTCTCAAACACCAATGACAGCAATGTCGTGCCGGTTCGACCCCGGCTCCGGGTACAAAGAGGACTGAAATTCAGTCCTCTATTCTTTTTGCAGAACCGCTTGCAGAACCAAACGAATCTGGCACCCAAAATTTGAGCGGCCTTCAGCCCGACACCGAAGACCGCTCCGCGAACGATTTTCAAAGGTTCGTTATTTCCTTTTATACGTCTCTGTCTGAAAAAGGGATTACTCAAATCCGTATCGAATAATGTAATCGTGTTGGCATCAATAATTTCGTAATCCCCACGTTTTACCCATAATGGCATTAAAGTAATCTGGTTTTTCGCTATGTGTTGCAAATGCACTTATCTCTCCTTTTGACGGGTTGATGTAGAAATAATATTTGTCGATATAATACTCACTATTATAAGACATTGTACCGCAAAAGTTAATCGGTACATCACTCAATGTACTCTTTTTTGGGTGTAGGAGAATCGAATGGAGTAAAAGTAATAGTCGTTTCTTCGCATACGAAAGTCCCATTCAGGACTTGCAAAGCCTCTTTTTCCGCTTGAGAAAATCCAGATGCAGAATCGTCATCTTTTTGAGCAGTTTGTCATCGTAAACACGATGAGCATGGCGAGTAGAATTTTTTCATTGCTTTTTGGATTTTAGAATTTGTGCCTTTTGTAGTCTGATATTCAGTTTGTCGATATATTTGCTATCATTTCGATAGATAGTCATAGCAGAACGGATAACACGAATTTCATCATCATAGTTTCCGAGCCTTCGATACAATACCATGAGCCGGTCGTATGGGTGTCGGGTTATGTATTGACTTTCGACGATATTTTGCTCATAGCACTTTATCGCTTCGTCAATATTGCCTGATTTTTCAAATTCGATGCCCTGATTATTGCGAGAGACTACCGGTGTAATGCGTATGGAAAATTCTTCATTGCGGCGACGCAATTCGGAAAGCTCTTGTTCAAATGAACTGTCAGATTGGATAGATTTACTTTTTTTGGCCTCGAATACCTATGAAAATACCGAACAGTCCGGAAACTGCTATGCAACATAGTATGAAAACAAGACCATTCATGCCTCTCCTTTAAGTGCAACGGGAGGCACACAGCAAAAAGAATCGTGGGCGTCCCTCGTCGGTCAAGAGGCATCGCCAAACGCCCGAAATCTCAACAAGGAAACGCCCACGCAGAACGCAGGCGTTTCACTATTGTCATTGAGATTTCTTTTGAAATTGGCGATTTCCTTGACCTCAAACAATAGCAAACGCTATGTTACAAATATTTGCGTCAAAGGTAGTTAATTTTTCAAACTTTCACGAAAATATGGCATGGAAATACTATTGACCTACCTATATGAGGCGGCGGGCCAGAGTAACGATATTCTTTCGGAAGACGAATATCACGAAAACGATAAGCACCCAAAAACCTTTCATCTTCGTCTGTTGCCACCATGTCAATTTGCGTTCAACCTCGACTATTTCGGTATTCACTCGGTCTCGGTAAACGATGCTATCCCGATATATTACCTCTTTTCGGTTGGAATAGGTCGTTTCTGGGGCTTATTGGCGAGTGAGTGAGACAATGACCCGTCGGCATTGATTCGGGCATCGGAAACGGCAAAAGAGGTCTCCAGATGGCTCGTCGTGTCTCGCACAGTTTGCCGCTCGCTTTCTACCGGTACTTCCACAAGTACGGTATCGGGGATATACTCGGTTCGCACAATCGTCTCGACCCGCACGCTGTCAGCAGTCGAGGTCGTAAGGTGGCGGCACGGACAACATGCCGTAACCGCCGCCAGAATGAGAATGAGCAGTAGGTTTTTCATCACGCTTCAAATTTGATGTCGTTGATTCTGTTTTTCCATCCTTTGAGGAATCGAGCCTGCGTAGGGTCTCGCCGGACGATATTTTCGACGAATTTCAGCCGGGCGGCATGAATGTCGGCGAACAATGTCCGCTGGTCAGCCGAGTTGATGGCCGCAAGAGTTTTCGGGCCGACAATACAATCGGCGGCGACTCCGAGAACTCCCTGCACTTGCTTGATAGAGGTTCCCGGCCCAGATGCCCATGCCCAATCAACCACAATGTTCGCGATGGATTGGTTTACAATTTCGTCGGCTTTCCACGGATTCCAATAACCTGATTTGAAGATGTGAAGCCATTGTTCGTCCGTAATGTTCTTCAGTTGCTCCACGGTCGCATCCTTGCCATAGAATTGTCGGAATGTACCAATAGTGATGCCTTTATTGGTTGCACCGCCCCTATCGAGCGGGTCGTTCACAAATCCGCCTTCCCAGCGTAAGATGAAGGGCTGGAGTAGTTTTGCGTTAGCCATACCTATTATTATCGTTTGACAATAAAGTTGCTACCTGAACGCCACATTTGCGTATAGCGCGACCTACTGCGACTTCGTTCATTTGTTTTTCTCCGCAGAACGATATGCCAAGCACTCCGAGAGGCTTATCACCATAGTATAGAGCCATTACCGCAATCTCATTCAGGTCGTTGGATTTGAATTTGAAGTACATGCGCTCATCAATCTCGCGAATTGACTCTATCGGCCCCCAAAATACACCGTCATCAAATACTTTCGCGATGAATGGGTATTTCGATAAGTTGAAATCCTTATATTCATCATCGACATTGCTGATGCCATCAGCTACCTCTTCGATGAGCATATCACCGTAGATAAACGGAAGACCAGAGGAAAGGTTTTTACTACCGTTGTGCAGTTCGATAAGCCACGCTCTATCCGCATCAAGCGTGTGGAGTAGTTTATGAAGCATCAATCGAATCTCTGAATCTACGTTGATTCTGCGCGTTACGGCGTTGTGGTGTCGTTCGTTCTCAATTGCATCTATCTTGTCAAGAAGATAGCGAGGATTTAGTGCGAAAAACACAACATATCCAGACAGGAGAAGAATAAACAACCCCTTGAGAATCGAGAAAAATCCGAATTTCTGTTGAAGGCCGAGCAACTTCTGAAGCCACCCGATACCTTTTTCCATTCCTTCCTGCATAATTATCAGAGAATATATGCCAGCAGAGCAACAATCCATACGGTTGCCCCTCCAGCAATGGTTACATAAACATCTTTTTTTGTCGGCCTCTTCATCATGAATATAGTCTTTCCAGACGGCGCAGGCCACTACGGTAAAGATGGAAAGACCGAGAGCAAGCCAGAATACCCACGAAGTCGTGATGAGTACGAGAAACGGAGGTGATGCAAAGAAGATAGCTGCCGCGATAGCCGCGCCGAGTGCATAGTGCTGGTACTTGTCCTTTTCGATGGCGTTCAGCCACGACAAGGCTTCCTCCGCATTCTTACGAATGGAGGCAATGATGCTTTTCATCTTGCCAATCAGAGCTACAATCAAATTTTTCATATACTATTTATTATTAAATGGTTGTCATGTCAAGCCGTCCATCCGTCGGGCGTTTTGTAGTATGAAATAATAATCCAGTCGTTTGAATCTTGCGACCACATCAACTGTATTGTACCATGAGGTTGCAGGGTAAATGTCCCTAATGAGCCGGTAAGATAATCTCCATTAACAAGCTGGATATTATAACTATTGTGAGGATTATGGATATATACTATCCGCCCCTCATATTTGCTTCCCCAACTGCGGCTGATTAGTAGCTGTTGGTTATTACTCGAAGGAGTTACCCTCATAAAGGAATAAGGGGAAGTTACTTATTACTCCCATCGTACTGCTTACGGTGAGCGATTCTATATGATGCTGGAACGGGCCGATGGTTTTGAAATTTTGGGCGACAATATCTCCATCGAAAGACCCGGATGTTGCAGTAACCTTGCCTGTAAATTCTCCGTCGGACGCATACACCTTTCCTCGAAACTCGCCACTCGTGGCAGTAACTTTGCCTTTAATCTCTACGTCGCTGGCATACAATTTACCATTTTGTAAAACTCGAAATGGGGCTGATGTTTTTTGGGATTTGGTTGCGCCGGCCCAAAATCTTACACTTGTATCTGCCGTGCCTTCTCCTGTTGCCCCAGCTTTAATTGTAGAATCATTGCCGGCAAGCTGAATGGTTCCGGATGTAACGATTCCTCCGTCAATAGTGGTTTTTGTATTGTCGTATTCCACGGCATCAACCCAATCGGCGGCGACATATTCCCCTGATTCGCGGAAACCGTACTTTTGAGAATTACCTTGCCATTGACCCATAAATCTCCCTTTTTGTAAGGAGGAATAGGTTGCTCTGTGAAAACATCGTTGCCGTCACCTATCAACTTTTCAAGGTCTGCAACGTCTTTCATGGAGCCATCGGTTGAAGCAAATTTGATATTGCCCCCGATTTCTCAAGTAAGAGGTCAAAATATGTCTTGCCGTCGGACGATACGATTTTATCGGTCGTGATGCGACCGGGCAGAATCTCCGAGAACCCATAGAGAGAAACATAACTGCGTTCGCCGTCATACTCGCTGTTCAGTACGCTCATAAGCAAATGATAATATCCGGCCACACCCTCCATTGCGATAGCCTGTTCGCTGATGTAGAATACGCCAGTCTGGTCAGTCTTGCTGACTTTGGCATAGAGGTAGTATTTCTTATCGCCGTCAGTCAGCGGTGGTGTCTCGAACGCAGGTATCGACCAGAATTTATACTCACCGGGCTTATGGCTTGAAGACATTGTTTTGATGCCAAGCGTCATGTGCTGGATAATACCCGCTGGCACGGTTAGCACTTTGGTTGCCTGATTGTATGCTACATTATGCACGACTGGTTGCGGATTTGTTTTGTCGGAAACAAATCGAAATTGAAGGCTTTCGTCGCCGATGAGCATTTCCATCGTTTGTACGGCGATGGGGCTGATAGCATCCGTGAAGTTTTCGAGCATCGCATCTTTGAGCATTTCGATTGTCTCCTGCGAATCCCTAAACCGTCGTTTCGTATATTGAATCGCCTCTCGGTGTTTGTTGTCGATGACAACCTCCGTCTCCTCGACTTTATTCATCGAACTTTGGAACGACGACGAAACCGGGGCGTTCGATAGCTCGATGGTCGGAGAGTGGGGATTATTGCAAAAATCCTTGACGCTGATGATACGCACAAGCGAACCTTTGGGGTGGAACTGCTCGTCGCTGAACAGCACATAACCGCCCGGCTTGATGCGTCCACCAATATTCAACCAATCTTTTTTGCCCAAATGCCGTCAAGTTCACCTTTGAACGTGAACAACTCGCCCGTATTCTCGTAAAAAGAACCGTGCAGCTTCTCTGAACATATCCCACGAGGCTCCAGACTTGTCCGAATTGTTGCAAACATAGGCATCTGGCAACGCGACATGGAAAACAGCGTATTTGTCGCCTACCGCCAACTTGTAAATGTCGTTCGGCATGGTCTCACCGTCAATGTCCTGCGGGACAATCTCGAACCTACGTTCGGCGTGTTTGTATTTCACGTCGAACTCTTTGCCAACGAGCATTCCAGATTGAGGAATGACGGTCATTGTTTCTCCCTCGATAAGGCAATCCGAGAAGTTTAACTCCTCCGGGATGGTATTGTCGATGAAGTCGTAAAAGTGCTTGCCTTTATCCACTTCGATTACGGATGTAACCGACCCGACACGTTTTGGGTATATGTCGCTACAATCAAGGCTGTCTTCTGCCTTGCTAACCAACTCCTTTCCCTTCTGGGTGATATATCGACCGTCAGCACTCGACAAGTAGCTTACTCCTTCATACACGAGTGTTTGGCTTTTGGGTAGAAGGAGCTCGGAATTACCATACTTGCCGGGAACAATGTTATCTGTTCCTCCCTGAACGTACAGAATCTCGAAATTGCGCGAGTCGCTTTTGTTCGACCGGGATATTTCCTTCTTAAACCCATTTCCTTTACCATAGGAAAGTGCCAGCGGATTGTCCTTGAAATATTCGACCTTGTGGAGGTGTATTGTTTTGCCTTCAACCTCCCACTCCGTATCGAAGGCATCGGCAATCTGGTTCAACGCATCGCTACAATATGCGTGATTGAATGAAATGACCTGCTCCACAGCATCAATACATTCTCCGACTTCCCAGCCGGATTCGCGCATATTCATATTGTCCACAATGAGCTGAATAAACTCATGCGGTTTGGCCGTGTACGGGAATTTCAGCCGACCGTCCACGGATTCTTAACCTTGTACTTCTCGGCTCCGGCCCAACCGGATTCGAGGGTCAGGGTGTATGAAAAATTCCGAGTAGAGTTCTTTGTAAAGTTGCTCGCTTTGAACAATGAATATACTTGCCCTTCATACTCGACCCACGCACCCACGGGGATTTCCACATGGTGCGTGAGTGAGTAGTAAAGGACGAGTTTATCCTTTTCCTTGACGGCCCGACGGCGATAACTATTGTCATCAACCAGAACCTCAAGTTCCGTATCGTCGAAATGGATAATCATAGGTTAGGTGAACTGATACATTTTACCGCTACTGCCCAGCTTGGTACTCCGAATGGTCGTCAGGAATGGAAATTCGTCTTTCGGAATCTGGTCGAGCACACTTTTGATGGCCGACGAGTTGGTGAAAAACTTGCCTTCCTGACCGTCTTGGCGGAACTTCACGAGATACCGGTTGTCACCGTGCGTAGTCTTCATGTTCGGGATGAAGTCAAGGACTTCGATTTCGCAGTTGATGACATCCGAAATTGATACCTGCTGACAGTTGAAAATCTTTTTGTCATCGACCTGCTTGATTCCCAATTCGCTGAATCGTCTCATTGTTTACTGAATCTTGAGGGTGTCGCAATCGGAATCGACCTGTTCTTTGACGGCCTTTCGTTCCGTCAGGAAGGATTTGTAGGCCGCGATATACTTCTGGGCCACATCGCCAGAGACATCACCGAAAACGCCTTCTTTTTGCGGCATTGTAATCGTTGATGAGCTTCTTTTCGCGGTCTCTGTCCCAAAGGGTCGTTACGACGGCTTCCGTTATCTTGTTGCGAGTAACCGTACCCCACACGATAACTTCGTCGCACTCCCACTTTACCGTGGTCGTTCTCTCTTCCGTTCCTTCTCCTGAAGGCATCTGAATTTGCCGGATATTCCACCGGTAGGTATAGGAACCGTTGTTGTTGGCCTCGAATACCGAGGGTTTAGCATCGTAAACTGCCATGATACTCTTCTTTTGTGATAGATTTCAACAAATGTTTTGAATTACTGTATTTTACCCAGCCAAGCCAGCTACATAAACCTTGCTTGTACTCCTTTCTCGGAGATTTTGCTACGTTTGTTCAATCGTACGGCGGCACGGCATAGGTTTTTCTTGATACTCTTGCGAAGCCGCGTATGGCTATGCCGAAATACGAATCCGACATAATCAATTCCGCGGGCATCCACGGGGAAGACCTGATAATTGCCTTTCAGCGAGAGATTCAGCCGCGAATTAAGGTAGTCGTTGATTTGGACGAGCAACCCATGAAGGAAGGCTTTGTCTCGATGCAGAAAAACCATATCATCAGCATATCGGAAGTAATACTTCACTCCGACGACCTCCTTAATCCAATGGTCGAAATAAGAGAGGTAGAGATTGGCGAAATACTGCGACAAGTAATTACCGATGGGCACACCATCTGCGCTGTCGATAATCTGGTCGAGAAGTTCAAGGGTGTCCTTGCATTTTATCTTTCGGCGGACGACCTGTTTTAGTATTTCGTGGTCGATACTCGGATAGAATTTCTTTACATCAATCTTGAGACAATACCGCGTATTTTCAACGTCTTTGAGCGCAAGTTTGACTTTTCTCATCGCTCCGGTAATGCCTCGCTTCTTGATGCACGAGAACGAATCCGTCGTAAAGACCGAGACCAAAATCGGTTCGAGGATATTCATAATGGCATGGTGTACTATTCTGTCGGGATAGTACGGGAGCAGGAATATCAACCGTTCTTTGGGTTCGTAGATTGTAAAAGTTTCATACGGTGAAGTTCTGAACTTTTTACTCTTCAGCAATTCGTGAAGTTTGAGTATGTTTTCCTCACGGTTCTTGTCATGCACCCGCACGCCATAAGTTCGTCCCCTTTCCGCGTCGGGCCTTTTGGTCGGCCAGATGCAGATTGTCCAGACTGATGATTTTATCGTACAAGTTGCCAATCCGTTTCATTTCATTCTTTGCTTTTCATAATAGGAGCTTTCGGCTTCCGCCTACCAGCACCGTTTTGAGGTTTGTAATCTTTTGCCAAGAGGCAAGGTCGTTGCTCCCATATTTTTAATTAACCTTTGAAAATCATAGGTGAGACCTGATGTTCGCATTCGTATTCGAGGGGGTGTTATTCGAGTTCGCATAGGCGAGGCCCGCATTCGCACCGTTATTCGCGTTACCGCTGAACAGGACACCGCAAGAGCAACCAACCTTTTATCGAATCCCAGACGGCTTATGCCGTCTGGGGGATAAAGCAAAGGCGAGACCCGATGTGCGCATACGTATGCGAGGGGGTGTTATGCGAGTTCGCATAGGCGAGGCCCGCAGCCGCACCGTAATTCGCGTTACCGCCGAACAGGACACCGCGCAGGGACTTACCGGAGGCCGGAATGTTGGTATAGTGGTAGTCGCAGAAATACGTCGTTGTACCTGCTCCAACCTCTTCCGGCATGATTTCGCCAAACTCCCCGAAGATGAGAGCCTTTACATAACCTTCTTTCCGGGCTTCGAGTCCACGCATGGAGTAGCCGTCATAGTTGCTGTCGTTGTACTTGGACGGGTCGTCGCTGACATAGACCTTACTCGTACCTCCGTCGGCTTCCGACGAAATTTCGACGTTGATACCATCCGTCCATTTCCAGATATGGCCGAACGGATTTTCGATACCCCGGTAACGGTTCACCATGACAGTCTCATGGGTACTACCATCCTCTTTCTGCATTGTATAGGCTACTTCGCCAGAGGAATTGCCGAGTTCATCCGTATATCCGCACGGAACAAACGGATAGTAGCTGTTGAAGCCAGACCAATCAGATATGGTCGTCACTCCATTGCCAAGACCGCCCTGCGCGTATCCGCTGGCATCCTTCTGGGCATTGAACGCCGCCTGACGGTTGAAGTTGGCGTACTCGATGTAGTACAACCAAACCATCGTTTTGTAGAGGTTGTAATCGGCGCAGTTCCATTCCTTCGTGGCTGTGTTTCGATTGCGAGCGTAGGTTCTGAAATTGGTTCTCGAAATGGCCGTTGCAGGGCGTCCGAGCAAGGTGCGGTACGAACCATCCCATGCGGAATTGTTGCCGCCGCCTCGGTAGTCTGCATCCATGTTCACGACTGAGCACAATTTGTTCGTGCTACGTTGTACTGTCGCTTCGTATGCGCTTATGTACCCCTTCGGAACGAAGTGATAACCGGGGATAGGATAGAGGCTGATTTTCGCCCGCCGTTTCGTTCCGTCCGTCTCGAACTTACGGTAGTGTGCCGGAATCTCAACCATCACCTGACCGATGGAACCATCGCGCAGATGTGCCAGCCAGTTCGTCGGGGTAAGATACTCGACAATCTTGCCGCTGTCGTTGAGAATACATCCCTTCATCATGTTCTGAATCGGGAGACTCTTGTGGAGAGCGACACTACCGATGCGAGTACATACCGGCGACGAAACAGCCGTGTCCCATTCGATACCGTAGGAACATTCGTCCTCGATGTACGGAAGCATAGTCGCAAGCTGGGCCTGCTTACTCTCGCCGTCTGTATCAAGAACCTCGACGAGCAAATTGAACGGATTGGTCGTGCCGACGTGCGGCAATTCATTGAGACGTTTGCCGTTCTCAAACGCTTCGACAATTTGAAGCAATTTTGCTTCCTGTTCAGGAGTAAATGCCATAATTTTCTCTATTTGAATCGAATTACTGATTTTCCGTTCTGTGCCGAGAACCGAATCGAATCGGTCTTGACAAGTCTCATCGCTTGGGGCTTCCGTAGCGAGCCGACAACTCTGCGGAGCCTTCTGGATAGGCTGATAAATAGTGATATTATCATACCTCTACCGCGCTTCCGCAACCCCAATACACGTCGTAGTGCTCCAGAATGGAGCTGTCGGCTCCGATGGCTGAAACTGCGAGCGGACTCCAATCGTTGAGCACGAACGGGGAATCGGAGAAGACTTGCTCTTGCCAACACCGCACGTTCATTATTACGTCGATTTTTGCTGTTTCTGCCTTTGGTCGAATATAGACCGAGAAGGGCATGTTATCGGGAAGGGAGAAACCGTTGTCAAGGTTTTCCACCTTGCCGTGAGAAACAATCCTTCCGCCGTTGATAAATTCGCTGATGTAGCCTTTCTGTTTCATTTTCAGTATGTTTTAAGTGAAACGAATATTTCCGCTTCCGGTCAGACGGATTGACGAGGAGGCGACTTTTCTCATGTACGGTTCAACAACCTTGATTTCGACCGTTTGGTATATCTCCGTATTTTCAGTAGGGATGACATGCACCTTGCTGATACCTGCGGACTTGGGGATGATTTGGCCGCCCGGCAGGACGGACACGGCCCGGTCATCCGAAAGGAACAACACATTTCGACCGGTATTTGTCGGCAACAGTTCGTATGCAATCCGAAGAGAGGCTGGATTACGCAGAGTTATCACCTTCGGATAGGTAAGATTCATACCGGTAGGAATCATCTTATACTGACCGACCAAAGACTCTTCAAGTTCTTCCAGCCGAGCAATGGTAGCAAGTGCTTGCTCTTTGACCTCGGTAGTCTCCTGTGCGGCTTGCTCGGCCGCAGATGCTTGCATCCCGGCATTGGCGGCTTCATTAGAGGCAGTTCCGGCGGCTTGATTTGCCGCAGACGCGGCACGGTTAGCGGCCGCGGCCTTCTCGTCGGCCAACTTTGCCTTTTCGTCGCAATTATCGGCCGCGGTTTTGATGAACTCAAGACCTATCTTGACGCTCTTGTTATCTTTGTCCACTCCGATAGTGAACAATCCCGTAAAGGATGAAACAAGCGGCAACTTGCTTATTTTTATCTTCTTAATCATATTCTGACAAGTCTATTGCGGACTCTCCGTCCTCGGTTATAATCAGCATGTCATCTTCAGACGCAAGGAGGTATTCTTCACCTTCAACACGGAAGGATGTGAATACCAGAGTAAGGTCGAATACCCACCATATTTTACCATGTGTGAATAGGAACTGACTCGAAGAGCAACTTTTATAGTAGCACGGGTATTCATAGCCTGTGTATTCGACAAAAAGGAGCCGTTCATCGGGCCGCGTAAGGTCATAGAGCAATGCGTTGTAGTTACGCCAGAACTCGTCGAAAGTGTGTGCCCTCAATGAACATTTCAACTTAACCTCTTTGGTCTGGAATGCCACATATTCGCCATCATAGATTGCCCCATTCTCACGCTGTAAATTCTGCAATAGGTTTTGTTTTACTGCCGGAGATTTGAGCACTTCGGCGAGGCTCCCTTCCAAAATCGTTACTCCGTATTGGCCGAGGTCGCGCCCATCCAACTCATAACCGCTCGTTCTGGTTATCAAGGTCTCTGGGGCAACGTAAGAATATCCCCGGAGAGGGAAATCGTCGGAAAGTTGCAGGGTGAAGGCTTCTGCCCGCGGATAGTGAGTCATAGCCTGCTGACTGGAAAGCCTTAATCGAAATGTTCGAGCAATGGCAGGAACCTCGAAGTCGTGATAGCCGGTGTCCGACATGGCGGCAAAGAACGCACCGAATCGGTTTGCTTTGTGGGAGGCAAACTTCACTTGAACAGTCTTTGTGTCAAGGGTCGGTTCGGATAAATCGAACTCTTCTCCGTCCTCTTCCGGCCAATCATTGCTATCTACCTTTTTCAAGGGAGGATATTGCAATAAGCTGACGAGGCCGGCATCGGAAATGAAGACCCCGAACCGTTCGTATGCGTCAATACCGTCTATGTTGAACTTACCTATCATAGCACTTTCGCATGTTCCGATATTTCGATAGTGGCTTCGCCGCCACCGTCTTTGTTTACAAATACGACCGCCCAATTTGAGGCTTTAATATGCGCGGTAGCTCCGTGCATCAAGACTACTTGATACCGTTCTCCGGGGATGCTATACTCCAACTCGGCGCGACAATTACCAACGAGAATCACCAAAGGGCGGTTCTGAATCTTCACGTCTTCTTCGACATAAATACCGAGGTTTTCGGCCGTAGGGCCTTTGAATTTTCGGCACATTTCAATCGTCGGGAAAGAACGCTTCGTACAAAACTCGATGCCCTGCGGAGACGAAAACAGTTTAAGCACCTGTTCAAGGGTTTCCGTCCCCTTGAACATACTGCATACACGATATTTCTCCGCCATATTGAATAGCGAGCGATTTTCGCACTCCTTCTGCGCCTGTTGTTTGGCATCTTTCCATTGTGCGTATATGTCTCTAATAAGGGGCTGTTCCATTGCTATTTAACTCTTAATCCATCATCACCGATTTCGTCAAGTTTATTCCTCATGCTGGAAATTTGCTTGTCAATATTGTCGAGCCGCTTGCAATACTCGGTATTTGCGCGAATTATGTTTATGGCTTCCAGTATTTTATCACCCAAAAGGACTATCAATTTCACGTTTTCATTCATCGTGTAGGTGTGTCCTTGAATAACTGTTAGACGTCCGTTATTCTCATCAACACTCTCTTGACTTGCCGTTGCAATGCCCCGCTCGGAGGCTTCACGGGCATCATCGGTTACGGTAATCAAATTTTTGATGGAATCCGGAAGGCTGTCCCAAATGGTTTGGAACTCGTCTCCTACGGCATTGAGGTCATTGGCAAAACCGTTCATGGATTCCATGATGGCGTCGATACCCGCAAATTCACCGTCCTTGTACCACTTCGATTTGTATTTGTCGAAGATGTCGCCCAGCGGTTCTTCAAGGTATTTGCTCACCAACATTCTTTTGATGACGTTGGCTACGATGTCGTCTACCTTCTCGCCCCATGCTTCCGCGGCATCTTCTCCTGCTCTGAAGGCTTCGATAAAGGCATCACCGAGTTCGCTTGCAAGGTCAGCGGCACTACCGCCCATAATCTCCTCGACAATATCGTTGATGATTTTATTCGCCTCCTCGCCAAGTTCAATAATCTGACGTTCCCAATCTGCGATTTTGTCGTGGTCAGTCTTTTTCTTGGCATCCTCGTTCCGTATCTGTTCTTGTATAAGCAACTGTTGTTGAGCGATATTTGCCAACTGATTCTTTGCGTCGTCAAACCGCTTCTCTCCGAGGGCCTTATCTACCGTATATTCGAGGTTGGCATAGGTTTTTGCAATCTCTTGGGAAGTTTTCTTGAGTATTTCTTCCTTGTATATAACCTTACCAATAATCTGATAAAAGCTCCCCATGTACTCATTCCTGCGGAATGCAGTTTCAACACTTCGGTAGTAACCTCGGCATAGGTGCTCTTAACCAACTTGAGAATATCAATATTCTCATTGAGACGAGAGGCTTCGGTATTCTCCAATTCCCATTGTAGCTGGTCGATGCGTTCCTGCAACCGCTCAATTTCTTCTTGGTATTCATCGTCTTTGTTGAATAGGTTGATGATTGCCATAGCAACCTGCATGGCCGCAGAGATAATCGTTAGGATGACGCTCGCTTTCTCGACAGTTTGAATCGCTTTGGCTGATGCTGTGGCCGCGGTTTGGATTCCCGTGGAGGAAGTCGTTGCCAAAGTGATAATGCTGTTAATCATGCTTAACGTCGAGGTCATAATCTGCCCCGCCGAGGAAATAATCTTTCCGGCGGTTCCTTCAACGGCGTCGCCAACACTTTCAAATTCCTTTTCTGCTTCCATCAAGGTCTTGTAGAGGTCTTCCCATTCCTTGATAGTGCGCTTGCCGGGTGTCAAATCATTATCGGCGTTTGCCTTCTCAACCTTCTTGCGAGCGGTGTTTACCTTTGCACGGGCAACAGCCATTTGGCTATCATCGGCATCGCCAGATTGTTCGAGCTCGGCCAACTCCTGTTCTGCCTTTGCAAGTACGGCCTCCAACTGCCGTAACGTCATGTTGGCGATAGCTTCCATCCATGACTGATAGGTCGCTTCTCGCTGGGCAAATTCCTCATCGACAGCTTTTAGAGCCTCGGTTTCGCTACGGTTCAACTCATCAACATTACCTTGTGATACGCCAGAACGGAAGGAGCCGTCTTCATTATAGAGGGACTGACGTTTTTGTCGTATTCCTCTTTGATTTTGCTCCTTTTCTGTTCATAGGACATGTAGTCGGACAACATATCGTCCAACGCCTTTTTGTTGTCAGTAACAAGTCTATCATTGGCCGCTTTGGTAAGGGCGTCAAATTGGCTGGCGACATCTTTGGGCAGTTCGGTAGTAGTCGGAGTGAAGGTCAGCCCCTTTTTCTTCCAATCAGGATTTTCGGACTCCCAAATGGTTTTCTCCCGCTCTTGAATTTTCCGTAAGGTATCTTCCTTCTGGCGTTCAATAGCCTCCAACTCTGCTTTATGATTCAACTCGTTTTCGGCGAGCACTTTTTCGAGACCTTCATCCATCGCGTCGATTCGTGCTCGTTGGATGGACAGCTCCATGTCCTTATAGAGCCGTTCAAGTTCACGCCCTTCATTGGCTATCTTGGTCTTATAGTCGGTGGTCGATGATGTGCTGGCCTTCTTACTTTTGGGGTCAATACCTCGCAAGGTGTCGTATGCGTCTTCGGCAGCTTTCAGTTCCTTGCGCTTGTCCTCAATAGCCTTCACGAAACTTTCCTCATTTCCCTTTCCGGCAAGCAGGTCTTTCAATTCTGCTTTGAGAGTCGTAACCTTATTCTTTGCGGCTTCAAGTTGCTCCGAAAAGGTCTTGAACTGTTTGGTGCTACCGTTAGTTTCGGTAGATGTGGTGGCAATCTCGGAATTGAGACTTGCGATAGTCTGGTTTACTTTGGTCAGACGTGCATCAACATCGTTGAATCGAGCCTCTGCCTTCTGAAGGTCTCTTTGCCCAAACATGCCGGCAACGTCGATAATCGGTTTATCGTAATATGCAGAATTGGTGCGCTTGAGGGAAAGGTCTTCACGAGCAGAATCCCACTCTCTCTGAAGTTCGCGCTGTTCCTTATATGCCTCTTCCAGTTCTTCTTGCGCGGCCTTCAACTTGATTTGCTTTTCAAGCTGAACGAGATAATCCTTAATTGCGTCGGTGTTATTGTTCACCAACTCCCCCTCTTTTGAAAGAGAAGCATTGTATTCCGGTACAATCTCACGCAATTTATCCAATGCTTTCTTGCGCTCATCATAAGCGACATTCGCGTTGGCAACTACATCTTGAAGCGACTTGATTTTTGCGGCCTCTTTATCAAATTCCTCTGAAGCCTTCTTGTTGGCGTTCTCAAGCCTTGAAACAGATTCTTCCGCTTCGTCTGACTTATCGCAGAACATTGCCAAAGCGGTGATAACGGTAGTGAGGGCCGAGAATGCGAGTACATACGGATTCGCTTTCACAGCCTGATTGAATAAGATTTGCGCTTGAGTCGCACGAGTCAGCATTTGAGTTTGCGCGAGGAGTGCCCTTGTTGCCGCAACCGTAGCTGACACTTTCTGAATAGCGTTGATGGCGATAAGCGCCGCCTTGTATGACCCGTAGGCCGTAACGAGTGTGCCGAGAATTTTCAATACGGTATCGTAGTGCTCAACGAGATACGTTAAGCCTTCGATTCCTGTATAGATGAAACCTTCGCTCGATTCTCCCATCTTATCGAGGGCGGCATCCCACGCATCGCCGAGATTGGAGATTTTACCGATGACGGACGTACTTTGTTTCTCCATCAGGTTGAAAAACATTCCGCCTTCCTCGGTCAAGCTACTGATGACCGCTTGCACTTCGGGGAACCCGACCTTGCCGGCCTCTACAAGCCCTCTGACCTCACTTTCTGCCACACCGAAATACTCGGCCAACTCCTTAATCATCGGAATACCTCGGCCGACAAATTGATTAAAATCCTGTGTGTAGAGACGGCCTTGCGTCATCGTTGTTCCATATAGGTACACAAGGTCGCCGAGCGGTTGCGAAAGGCCCGCGGCAATGTTTCCCAACTTTATTAGGGTCTCATTGACTGTCGCGGCATCTTCACCATAGGCAAGGAGCTGTTTTGCACCATTGGCAATACCCTTCATGTCGAAGGGGGTTTTGGCGGCAGTCTCCCGGAGTTGATTCATAAGCGTCGCGGCTTCCCGCTCGTTACCCAGAATCGTTTCAAGAGCTATTTCGATTTGCTGAAATTCTCCGTGAACGGTCGCCATTGACTTTACGAAACTGGTAGCCTGCGCCGCCGAGAAAAACGCGAAAACGCTGGAAGTCGCACGCTTGAACATTTGCTCAATCTTTGCTCCTTCCTTCTCCGCTGTGTCGCCACTCGCAATGATGGCCGAGCGAGAGGACGAAAGTGCTCTCAAAAGGTCGGTCTCATCGCCGGTAACAACAAAATGGATAGCTGCCTGTACTCCGTTCATTATTCTCCGAGTTGTCCGAATTGTCTCAAAATTGCCGCGGCATTTGCCGGGTCGTCCGCATTAAGCACTTCTGGCTTGTCCTCTTCATTAAAAGAGGTCAGAACCGAGATGGCGTCGGAAGTCATCATGTTCAAATTGCGATAGCTGATACCCCAAAGGACATAATCAAGCGTCCATCCGTATTTGGAACACGCGACATCCAACATTCCACCCCAAAGAGAGCGTCCACCAACTACTCTACTCGATTTGCCCTCTTTGTTGCGATAGGCGCGTTTTGCCTTAATATCTTCGTTAATCGAATAGAGGGCATAAAATTTTCGTAATCGACTTGTGTGAGGATTGCGAGAAGGCATGTCCCGAAGTCGGGCGGCAGGCAGTTCCACTTGAAAAATTCAGCTCGTTCGCATATCTTGTCGTTGTCGAGCAAATCTTCTTTCTGGTCAAAGGTTGCGACTGCCATAATCTCACAGACTATATCTGTTTTGCTATCGCATATCCTCATGGCTTCCAAATGTGGATTTTCGCTCAAAGCCTCCTCGTCGATTTCGAGTTGCAGGTAGAGTTTCGATAGAATTTGCATCTTGCCGAGGGTCGGCGGATGAACATCGAATTTCTTTCCTTTCAACTCGAAGGAGATAGGCCGGCCAATCATCGCATCCGATACCGCCGATTCTATAAACCGTTCTTTATCCATATCCGAAAAAACTTGAGCGGATTGAAGGGGTCGAACCTCCGTTTTCAGTCTGGTAGACTGACGCTCTACCGTTGAGCTAAATCCGCATGAGGGATGGGCCGGCAGATAGCCCACCCCAGAGACCAGCAATTCTATTTGCCAGTCGATTGTGAAGAGGCTTGGTCCGCCGCCTTTTTCACGTAGAGGGTTGCCGGAGCTACCGATTCGCTTTCCGGCTCCATCGTCGTAACCTCAAATTCAATCGTCCATCCTTCCGCCGTAGCGAATTTGGGCGTAATCGAGGTGTAGCAATACGGAAGTTCTGCACCGATTGCACCGACATGAAGAGGGTCTACGGTGTATGACCTCGGTTCCGAAACGATGGTTGTTTGGATAGCCAACTTATCGGTGGACACCGAAAGGCCAAAGAATTTGGCAATCTTGTCCAAAGAGGCTTTGATTACCGTGAACTTCAGAGTCCACGTACCTTCAAGCTCCATCTTGTCCACCAACTCGTGACCTTCACCGAAAAGTTCGTTCACGTTGCCTTTAACAAGTTCAAGGGAGGTGGTGTTCTCCTTAATCTTGCCGACATCTTCGAGGGTAGTGCCGAGCGCACCGCTTTCGCTAGACGCACCGGATTTAATTGTAGGCTTACCCCATGCCGTTACTGCGGATGCTGTTGCCATAATGGTCTACTTTAAGTGAGTAAATGATAATCTGTTGTTTATGCAATGCTCGTCGGCTCCATTCACTTTGTAAACCTTCTGTTTTTCGATGGAGAACCGATAATCACTGACTGTATATTCCTCCAAGAGGTTGATAGCGAGCCGAGATAAAATGCGGACTCTCGGTTTGTCAATAATCATCTGATTGTCGCGCGGAGTGTCCGGGACATAGATATTGATATTGACAACATTCTCTTGCGAGTCTCCGCCGACAATACTGTCGAGAACAAGAATCGTTATGTCCTCTTTGCCGGAGTTTTTCGGTCGTTCGTCAGTGTATAATTCACCGCCACGTGACGAAACTTCTCGGTACAAATCTGACCCTTTCAGAATCGAATAGAGAATGTCCGTTATTTCCGCATCAGACTTCATTATGCCGCTATTTGAGTTTTCAGTTGTCGCATCATTCCGGGGAGTTCTCGGCGGGCCAAAAGCTCCGCGGAGGTTAGCACGACCTTGTTATCCATAGCTTCGACGTAAGCCGCATAGTGCATACCTGCAACAACAATGAGTGCGAATCCGGTCTTGTAGTTACTCGCGAGCTTCTTTGCGAGGGCTTTTCCCTCTACCGGGCCTTGTGTGCCATTTTTGACTTGTTTGAAATCACTCATGGACACAATGCGACCTTCCATCACGATTACATAGCCGATTGAACTGCGAAGATTTCCGGTTTGGTCGTACCAGCTTTCTTCTTGCGACCTATCCCGTGCTTCGATGATGCACTTCTCACCTAAAAAGGCCAGCATCCGAACAACTTTTCGCTTGGCTTCCTGCATCGCTTGTGCAAGAGCCCTATCAATTACGCTGATAGGGGTAGTCATCTTCATAGCCATAGTTTCGTATCGAGCTGTCCTTTGTGGGGGCGAGTAATGGGTTGTTCGCTTTGCAGGTTCCCGGCTTTGTCGTATAGGCGAACCATGTCGCCATGCCGATAGATTCGGTCATCAGGGTCGAGATAAACCACGTAGGAAAAGGTGTAGAATGTTCCGTCGTCGAGCTTGATTTGCTGGCCCGTTCCGTTCGCTACATAGCGGCAGGGTATCGGGTCGCTCCATGACTCGGTATCGGCAATCCAATCTCCGGTTGCGTCGTCCCGATGACCGGTTGTACTACGAATCCTTAACCTATGTGGTCTAAACTCTACCATCTGACTACTCGCATAGATTCTCTACGGTCGGTTGCAAGGAAACACCGATAAGAGGCTCATCATATTTCGCATAGACGGAATTAGCCGTGTTGATAAGAATATCCTTATCGTTCACGCTGATACTCACGTCTCCTTCGCTCACATTGGCTACCGTTACCAGATATTTCATAATATCTGCCTCGCAGAGGGCGAAGGCTTTACTTCCCATCACTTGAGTATTGATTTCCTCTTGTAATGAATCGTAAATGCCTCGCCGTACCGCGATGGTTTCGATAGTGTCTTTCGGAACGGGATAACCGACACACGATTTCAGGGCCTCTAATACGGTCTTCATATCCCTATGCCTCGATACCGAGAGCCTTCTTGAGTGCTACCTTCTGTTCCTCGTCCAGAGCCTCGATTTTGGATTCGAGATTGGCGGCCGTGATATTCGGATTGGTCGTTGCACCAATCGACTTCATGGCGGCCAAAACGGTCTCCTTGTCGAAAGCCGAATCGAACACGTTCACCGTGTTGTCTGCACCAGAACTGTTGGCGGGAGCTGATGCGGGAACCGCAATGCTTCGCCTGTCTTCGAGGCTCATTTCATCCGTGGACTGGCCGTCGGCCCATTCGGTATTTGCGATGTTTGCAAATACGAGCGACCCACGATTGATGAGAGCGGGCTGAACATACGCTTCAATCATCGTAACCTCAAGCAGGGGGTTCACCTGCGAGTACACGGTGGTTTTGGCGTACTTGCCCTGTGCCTGAATAGCATCGGTTCCTTTTACCATCGGGACGGGCTTGTAGTACGTCCATCCGAGCTGGGGAACAGGCGACATAGTGACGACGTTCTCGTTCCACGGCTTGATGGTGTCATGCTCTCCGTTCTTGTGCTCAATGGTTGCGTAGCTATCCAGAACGATAATGCGCGGATAGCCGTGCTTACTCTGGTAAGCGTTGATGTTGTCGAGAGACAGCACTTCAGACGAAACAAGTCCCGTCACATTGAGCAGGACGGAAGCGACACGCTTCATCGTTTTCTCCTGCGAAAGCAGAAGCTCAAATGTGGATTTTTCGATGAAGGCGTACATCGGCTTCTTTTTGCCCTGCGAGGCAATCAACTTCTGCCACTTGGCAAGGTCACCGAGACCGTCAGCACCGGATTGACCCCACGGAATAGTGGGAGCGACGAAGTTTTCATTCGGGACGTTGAAGTTGATAACGTCCTCGGTAGCCATGTCGCCTTCGATTTCCTTTGGGAACGTCTGGATACCTCGCGAACCGATACGGCATGCGTCGATTTCGATTTTGTAGTCTGCACCGTCATTGCAGGCTTTCACGTCGTCATAGACCATATCCACGAGATAGCGGGCCGTCTGCTTGTCCTCGGTGTTGGAGGCTGCAATGGTCTTCAGGTCTTCATACTCATTGACCTCAAGCTCATTCTTCTCCTTTGACATCGAAATCTTGGAGAGCTGTCCGCTCCACGAACCGACAGTCTTGCGGCTTTTCAGAGGTGCTTTCGTATTGAAGGCAACACGGTCAGCCGATACGGGAATACCTTCCTCACCCTGAATGCCCTTCAGGTCGAATTTGGGAGTGTACTTCAGCGGGAACAGTACCGGCCAGATAAGGCCGTTGCCCGGCTTATAGGAATCGACCTCTGCCTGCAATCCCGGCTGGTCGAGGTCGAAAAGGGGTTTGTTCATGTGTCCCATAGCTTACACGAGTGAAATGTTTTTCATCATCGCTACTACCTCCTCGGAGATAGGAGCAGTTTCCTTACGCAGATTTGCGCCGTTGATAAGGCGAACCTCTTGGTCTCCCTCTCCTGCGTATGCGGGAGAACCGAGGATATACGCCGGCTGATAGATGGGTTCGGCTGAATCGGCACTTGCGGCTTTGGCCTGATAGAGAACCGTGCCGATGGCGATTTCGACACCCATCGTTACCGTTACGATGTCGTAGTTCGGATTGCTGGTGTCTACCTTCGTCGAAGCAACGGCCTTCTTGCCATGTCCGATGATGTCGCCAGATGCGATACCGCTTCCTTTTTCGATTTGAATGGTGGTGTCGCTACTGCCGACAGCTTTCGTCAGACGGTATGCCTTAATAGGCTTGCCACTTGCGTCGAGAGCTGTTCCCGGCATGATGTCATGGGCCGGATTAGGAATGACACCTCCGGCCGGCTTTTCTGCGAACACCTGATCGAAAACTACGGGCATGGGTTTCGCCGGAGCTGTGTAATGGAATTTCCTTTCCATGTTTTTTACTGATTGGTTGGCAGCCCTGCGATGGCCGGGGCTGCGGTTTCGGCCTTACGTTCGCTGATTCGCTCCTGAAGCGCTGGGTCGAGGGTTTTGCTTCCTTCACTCGAACCGCCTTTCGGCTTGGGGGAGTTTTTCAGTCCTTCGTTGGAGTTCTCTTGCACATAGGAATCGACATCGGCTGTAATTTCAGTCAGATATTCAGCGAAGTCATCGTCGCTCTCGAAGGTCATACGGCCAAAGTTTTTGAGGAGCGTTTTTTCGTATGACCCGCCAGCCTTTTTCGCGATTTCTTTAACCTGCGAAAGCCGCGTGTCTGCGATTTTGCTACCTTCAATAGCTTCCAACCGTTTGGCGATAGGGGAAAGGGTTTCGCTCACGATACCGCCGAGGAGCTTCTTGAGGTCATCCATGTTTTTGAGATTGATTGCACCCGTCGATTCCTCTTTTTCGTTGGCCTGCTCGCCTTCCTTGTCGGACGGCTTTTCAGTCTTTTAGACTCGCCGGTTGCGGTAGTGGATTTGTTGCCATCCCCGTCCTTCGACTTGTTGATGATTCGACTGGCCGAGGTCTGGGCTAATTCGAGATAGGGCATCACCGCGTCGATTTCAGCGTCAATGTCCTCTTCTGTGGCATCATCACCGAGGTTGTTTGCAATCCGGGATGCAACACCCTCGATTTCCATTCGGTTGAACCCCAACGACGCCACTTTGGGTTTCAACTTTACGATTACTTGTGCGACCTTACTCATCGTATTGGTAATTAGTTAAATAAAGTCTGCTGACACGTATGCCAGCAGACTCCCCCACGTTACTAAAAACCAAGAGCAAGTGTGTTGTTTCGTGCAGTAATCCGTGGCGTACATCGTCATACGCTTGATGCAAATATATACAAAAATAGGGACATTATCCCTACTTTTGAAGAAAAAAATACACTTTTCTAAAACCAGCTACACAATAGCTTGAATAATAGCTACTTATTAAAATCTCAATAAATGCCATTCTCTCGTTGGAATGTGATATGTTCTTCTATGCTCAACGGCTTGTAAACTGCCTTCGCGTTCGGGTTAGGTCGGTATATCTCAACCTCGTGCTCCGTTGTCCTGAAATAACCGTCCACCACGCTACCGTTGCTTAACAACTTTATCGGGGTGCATCCGGCAGGTACATCTTCAAGTTTCCAAAAACCTTTGGTCTCACGGAAATTGTGCGACATCGAATATTCCCTGTATCCCGGCCTCTCTTGCATCAGAGTGTAGGATATTCCGAGGGTCTTGCAGAATCGGTCGAGTTGCTCCATCGTCCAGAAGGATGCAATATTTCCGAACCCTCCAAGTTCCTTCACCGAAATCGGATATTGCTTTTCATTAGGTTCGTCTATCACACCTACATAGGTTTTAGACCTCCATTTATAGGGAATCCTCCACCTCCGTACAGGTGCAATGAAATTAACTGCTCCATCCTTGCAGGCTCCGCAATTCCCCCAGTCGCAAAACATCGCCTCGTCATTCTCTTCGACCAGAACAAGTTCTTCTGCCTTGTGGTTGCCGAACGGCCCGCCGCTGACACTCATTCCGATGAATCCATCTTTTTTGAGCCAGATGAAAGGAATATACGGTTGATAGCATATACTTAAACTCCCGTCTTCGTGTATCTTTTCGATAATACCGTTTGAGTAGGGAAATTTTCCATCGTAGTATGCACCTTCGACAACATCTCCTGCTTGGGGCGTTTTACATCTTTCGTGATTGTGTTCGATGGCAGCAATGTAATTCTCTGCCATTTCAAAATCGGTCTCTTTGAGTACATGCGAAGACAAGAACCGACCGTTGATGCTAATAAATCGTTCTCTTTCCATTTTGCTCTTTATTTATTGGTTTTCAGAATATCAACTTTGTAGCACTTCATCATTTTATCAGTCTCTATACCCATATTCCACCACTTACCAATGTAGTAATCACGGGCGTCTTTTTCCGAAAGGTTTATCGGAGTAATGAAGCTATCGAGGTCTCCGTCTTTGCCTCTCAAATAAACTTTGACTATCGTGCGAGCCATGACTACTTTCTTTGGGATAACCATAAATCACGTTTGGCCCGACAGCTATCAAGCGAAGCTCCAACACAGGAGAAGAGTTCTCCATCCTCGGTGCGGTAATCATATTGCCACCGTGTCACCTCCTTGCGACCGATTCGTGTCCTGTAAGAGGTGTAGTTTTTCTTGTCCGGGCCGGCAGGCAGAGCACCCGTTTACGTTGATTGAGTTTTCCATATTGCTTTTAATTATAGCGTAGAACAAGCCACGCGAGTTATACATATTTATCCAACTCTTTTTCAAGTTCCACTCGGTCTATTTCCGGAAATAATTCCAAAACAAGCCCTAAAGCTCGGCAATAATCACAACCGAATTCCTCTGTATCCATAAGGCGTAGCACCATAGTACATGGGATGCTCTTCATAAATCCACCAGAAATTATTTTGAAACGCAGTAAGTCACGTTCGTTGAGTAGTATTGAATGCTCGTTCATATTGTCATTATTTTTGTGTTTAGATTTCATCTGCCTATGATTCTTGAAAGTCTGAATCAATTTCGTATTCAGGATTTCCCATTTCCTTAACTGCAAATCCTGTAAAATCCACATACAGGCAAAAATCATCGACTTCTACGATATTCCAGCCGTCGTTATAGCGGACATACCCATCTTGTGCTATCGTGGCTATGAGTGTGCGGCCATCCTCCATTACCGAACTTGCAAGGTCGTTGGGATTAGATATTGTTCCGTTGTCGAAACCTTGCAGGTTTGACATTGCCTTCAGAGCCATATTTGCTTTTTGTCGATTAGTCTTTCCTTCGGTGTATTTGTGGGTTGCTTTCATAACTTGTTGATTATCTTTTATTTGTATTGTAAAACTACAAAGTTTATGACTTTTTACAAAACGTATAACCTATTATTTTTCAGTGAGTTGCAATTATTTTTTTTTCGCGCACGGGCTTATAAAAAGTGCTGGGAAATACCCAGCACTTTACACAAGACGAAGACCGTTCTCAAGACGCCCTTTTTGAAGTTATCGCGTACCCAATAGGGAACGGAAGAGGATTCCTTTGCCCGTGTCATATTATCGGAGCACCACTTTTTGAAGCCGGGCGGAACGTCTTTAACCTCATTGACGCTCGTTTTGATTCGGCCCAGAACTCCGAGTCTTTCATCAAAATCGGAATGACGTAACACCGACAGTTTGGATGCCAACTCGTAAACTTGAACCATTTTGGATACTTACCTGCAAAGGCTTCGCATACCGAACATGAGTATTTGCGGCCAGACCGTTTGACCTCAAAGCCTACCACAAAATCGAGCTGCTGCCAACGCTCATAGTCTGCCGTTTTATAAGCCATGTTTATCTCGGTTCGGGCAAGACGTAGCGCGTTCTTATAGCTACTACGATATTGCCCAGAACCGGGCGTATATGATTTAGCCGCTTTCGACAGGACGAGACTTCCGTATTGATTTCTGACACGGCGGAACAATCTTTGCGGCTCATTTAGATATTCGCGAATATCTCGGCTCAACTCTGCCGCACTTCTGCCTTCCGATAAACCAACAGACAATGCAAGTTCAAGGTTTGACCGATATTCTTTTTGTCATATTCCAAATACGGGCAGATAGATTCATGCCGCTATCTTTCCGTTCTATAAAGGCTTTGAGCGCACCATCGTTACCTTGAAAATACTTTTGATATTCTTTGCCGGCAATTTGTCGGTCTGAAAGTTTCTTGCCGAGAATACTTTTCGTCAAATTGTCATTCTTAACATTGCTTTCGTCCCATTCTGCCGTTACTCCGTTGATAATGACCGTCTGAATATCCGACGCCATCGTGTCCATCAATTCATCAAAACGTGTTTTCAGCTTGGGATAATTACTGAATGCGAACAGTTTGGAACCATCATATTTGACGGACTTTGCAAGTTTGACCGAATCCTTGTTTACCTGCTCGAATATGGCATCTATCAATGCGATATACCGCTCAATACGGGTGTAGTGAGCGGTATATTCTTCCCGTTGATTTATGCGTTTTGTCGGCATAGCTATCGAGCACCCTCAAATACGTCTACAACACGCGAGGACTCTGTTTCGGCCCGCTGTTCCTCTTTGAGTCGTTTCATTTCTGCGTCTACGTCTTTGACCTCTCCGAGACGTTCTACCGCAGTCTGTTGAGACATAACCGGCTTTCCCCCGGTTGCTTCTGTCAGTTCGGAAATTCTCGCGGCCCGGTCGTTCTGAACGAACGGGGTGATGTGGTGTGATACTTTTGAGTCGTTTAATGCCGTCTCGCCATTCATTCTTGGCTTCGGCGAGGAAGGCTTTGATGATGTTGCACTCTCTGTCGAACGCCCAAATGATGTCGTCTTTCTCTTCGCCAACTTTCATGTGGGCATCGGCAAGAAAGGGTCTTTCTGGCATCTGCACCAATATTGCCGAGGCTCTTCACATTCGTCATGGACAAATTCGGCATCTGGGTATCTTCTTCGATGTTCTCTTTGAGTTGGCTGATGTAGTATTGGATTGCATCGTGCGATACGGCAGGCGACACCAATCCGACGTCTCCACCCTGTTTGAGTTTATAAACCTCGCGGGCTTCTCCGCCGTCCGGCTTATCTCCGATGAGGTCGCCGACGACCTTGACAATCGGAGCGGAGTTTTTGCGTATTACGTCGCTGGTTCGTGAAAGCGTAAGTTCAATGTCGCTACGGTTGTTCGCAATACCGTCGTAAATAGGAGCCGGACGCCACAGGTACACCGCCGGAATTTTACCGATGGGGATAGGTCTGGTTTCGATTTCTGCATCCGTATAAAGGCCGTTTTTGCTGGAATAGCTCTTGAACGTGTCCTTCGTATAGCAGTCGAAATAATACGTTGTCTGTTTCTTTTTTGTGATGGTGTACTCGATGCACATTGCCACCATATCATCATACTCGTCGAAAACCGGCCACAATTTCGCTTCGCTGATTTTCGACATTTTGGTCGGCATGGGAGAATAGCTCCGGCATTTGAACTTATACTTGCACTTGAAACCATAGTCTTCGTTCTCCTCTTCAACTGCATACCATACAGTACATACCTCGCAGGCCCCGAAAATATGCACGCATCCGGTTTTTGTTCACGCCGTTGATTCTGACCTTCTCGTAGATAGCTTCGATGGCATTGGCGATTTCCTTCAAAGTCTCATCGTCCTCCGTTTCATACTTGCGTTCGACCGGAATGGTGAAACACATCTGGTTCATCCGACGAGCAACTATTTTCTCGGCAGGGTATAAAATGCGGGCGGCACGGTCTATCTGGCCGTTCTTTTTTCCGTTTATCTCTTGGCCGGAGGGCAGGATTGGTAATGATTTCGTGCTTTTAGGGTCGTAATATTCCTCCAACTCCTCCCACAAAGGTACAGGGGTGGTTTTGTCTTTCAGGTCTGCGATGATTTGAGCAATAGGTCTGTCTTCGCTAATAATCTCGTTGATGTCCATTTCGTTCCGTATGTGTGCCGTGCGCCTTTACACGGCGAATTGTCTAAAATCTTTTTATCGGTACATGACAGAAGATAACTTCCGAACATTCACCGTTCAAATAATCTGCGGCAAGAGCGGCAATCGCCCTTGCTCTGGTCGTTGAGAGTTTTTCGATGCCTGTATAGTCTTTCTGTCGGCGCCGGAGCATTTCGACCGCCATCGTGTAACCTTCTTTGACTGACCGATTGGCGGCCCTATTCATAACCTTTTCAGCCAAACGAGCCTCTATCTTGGTGATTACGGTCTCGATTTGGTCTTCATTCGGAACCTCCGTTGATAGGTTGAGATTCTTGGCTGTTTTGAAATAATCTTTGCTGTCCATATCCAAATGTCGGGCTAAATATACAACAAAAATAGGGATATTATACCTACTTTGCTATGAAAAATCATCTTCAATATCCGCATCGGACACACTTTCGATAGCGTTGCTCGGATAGAAAGTATTGGCAAGAGCATCGAAATCGTCAGGAGACCGGCCGATACGCTTCTTGATGTCGTCTTTGGGTTCGATGATGATTTTGCCATCACTTTACGAACTTCAATGAATTTCGGTTGCCTCTTCTGCAAACTTGTCATTGGGAGGGAGTGCCGGGTTCATCTTGTTCTTGGGGTTGAGCCAATCCCGCACGCACCAGAATAAGAAAGCTCTCATGTTGGCAAATTCGTGCTGGCCGGTAATGTCGTGCAGGTCGCGTGCCCCTTCGGAGTATTTGCACGAAACGGCATTTTTATATCCCAGCTCGCAAAGACGGAGAATACACCAGCACCCTCTCCGATGGTGTCAATGTATGCCTCTGCATTGTCATCTTGGAGGATTCTGGCTACCATGCCTGCGACGTGCATGTGGTCTGCTTTTCCTGCGGACTGATGCCGCTCGAATTGGGGAACGTAGCTCCCGTATCGTTTGCATACGACACTTTCGTCGCGTCCCATGCCGGCTACATCGACTCCGGCACGGCAGGAGCCGATTGGTTCAAATCCTTCTTCTTGCAGTTTGCACCAACGCTGGTTGGCGAGTTCAATCCACTCGTAGGGGATAAGGATGTCTTCTGCAACTTTCGGGAACATTCCGAGCACCTTAATTCGGAAAAGGTCGTTTGGACGATACAATCCTTCCTCGAATTTGAAATCACCCTCTCCTTCATTGAAGTCCTGCTCACTTACGGGAGATGCCCAACTTTTCACTTTGTCTTTCACCCACTCGTAGTCCACTTGTCCGGGTATGATGACTTGTTTTTAACTACGTTCTCGGCGTTCAGCGAATTGAGCCGGAATTTGGCGAATCGTTCGGACTTCATAGCGCGTGCCGCATATCCGGTGGTAACATTCGGGTTGAATACTATCAAGAGCCGCGAATTACCTTGCAAGTTACCTTCGATGGCCGCAAAGGTCGCTTCGGAGATACCTGATGCCTCGGTTACAACAAACATGGTATTGACCGCATGGAATCCCGACCATGCCTCGGTCGCGTCATCTCCAGCTTTGAAACCGGTAAGAAACCACTCCTCGTAATCGGTACGAATATCGAACGCCACCAATCTACCCGGCAGGAATTGTGCAGCCTTGAACAAACGGCGAACTTCCGGTGACATGATATTGCCGACCTGTCGCGCAGTAGGGGCCGTCATTGCAACCTTCGTATTGCCGACGAGCCTGCCGCGTTCGTCAAATGTCGGAGTCAGGTACATGAAGCATAGCGAGCCGCAGGCGGCAACAAAGTCCTTACCACGAGCTGTCCCACTCGCAACAGCCGTCATCGGATTGGTCTGGATGGATGTGATGATAGCCTGTTGCTCACGGTCAAGTCTGGCGTGCAAAACGTCGCGGACAAACTTGTTCCAGTCTGCCCGCCACGAATTGAAGAGGTCGATATGTTTCTGCTCAATAACCATCAACAAACACCCAGCACTATACTCGCGTCGATATTCAGTTTTCGGCTGATGTCCTGTGCTACTTTGTACGTTGGCTCTGTCTTTCCCGACACAATGGCGCTGACACGCGACGGACTGATATTAAGCATTGCCGCAAGACCTCGCTGGGTCAAGTGCATTTCATACATTCGCAATTTCATCACATCGGCAAGCGACGGAGTGCCAATAGCGAAGTGTTCTTCGGAGTAGTCTGCCACGAGGTTCGACAACAGCTCAAGTTCGATGAGATTTGCGTCATCTTTCGGCGTATTGTCGTCTACCAGCGGAAGCAACTCTTCAACTCGATTAACCGCCCAATCGTATTGGGTTTTGTTCTCAATCTTTGTCATACTTGCTCTACTTTTTATATGTTCCGACAATCAATTCTATCGTATTCCTTATGCGTCCCTATGAATCGGATATATACAAACCGAATTGTAAACTTAATCACGGCCACCAGACGGAAATCATTTCCTTTGATATTGAATACATAACGCTGATTGCCTACATTATCAACGCTATTGAAGGTCTTTTTTATATCCGCGAAGCAACTCCATTCGCTTTTCTTGACCTTCTGTACCCAATCCTGCAAAGCAACCTTTGATTCTGGGTGCTTCTCGGCGTATTCCTTGATAGCCTGTTCGGTGAAAATCCTCATGTCTATTTGGGTTGTGCATCAATTATAGTGCAAATATACACAAAGAATTTCATTTTACAAAATATAATTCTGTTTTATGAAACGCAGCTCGCTTTTTTTTTCTGTCTTTGCGAAGTGCAACTATTGCCACGTCCATTGCTTTGCCGATAACGAACGGATGAGGTTGTTTGCACTTCGCGCCTCGTCTCCACTTCTGGTAATGGTGCAGGATGCGTTCTGCATGGTATCTCGTCATTCGGTAGAATCCGAACTCGCATTTGTCTCGACAACTACGCTCGTTGTCGGAGATTTCGCAATAGCCGAAGCCACAACTATCTTCGGCTTTGAGGAAAGAACATTCCCCACAATAACATGGTGTTGGTTTCATTCTCAATGTGCTTTATAGTAAATCCTCGGTTCTTTCGACACGTTGTAAATCCAACTTCCACAACGTACCAGCAAGGCATTCTTGCCATAGAACATCTTTTTCATACCAGCGATACTGCCGGTTACATGGAAGCAGGGGAACCGGTCGATATTCAAGCGTTCGCCATCAGCTTTGTAAAGGGTTCTCGTCTTCATTGGATAACTCATTTTGGGGCTTGTCAGAATTGAATCGTCCACACTTATTGCAATGAACGCATATTTCTCCGTAAGACTCATCGAGGTTCTGACAATCGTCTATTGCGCTCATACATACGATTATTCCAAAATCATTTTCATTATTTTACTTTTCTAAAAATTACATCTATACCGTCAGACCGCTCTTCTCCGAGACATGGGCCGAAGTATTTGATAAGCGTGTTATATCGCTCTTCCTTACACGGCGTTGCATGACACCTTGAACACCTGTTGGCCACTTTGGTAGTGCTGACTTGATAGGTCGAACCTTTGTACTTAAAACCGAGTACAACAAGCGTCCTTCCATAGTTTTCATTGTAGCGCAGTTTTCAAGGTTTCGTAAAGAGTGTTTATCATTGCCTCTGCCGCTTCCATATCGCTTACAATGTCCTTGATATGATACGGAGCACCGTTCTTGCCGTGGCCGTCCGTGCCTATCCACAGATAGGCTTCATAGTCGGGGTCATAACCCTCGTAATATTGTTCGATTTCTTTCAAGAGGGTGTCGGGGTCGTTATCTTTCATTTCTGCACAGAAATCAAAGTCCTGTCCTGCCGGCGTATATTGGGAAAAACTCGAATTCAACAACGTTCGGAGCGGAGGTATCGGACGTAACCTGCCATCCCAAAGAAGTGGCGACGGTTGTAATCTGTTCAATCAAGTCCATTTTTCAACTGCTTTATGAGTTTGTCAAGCCCTCGTCCGTCCTGTATCGTTTTGCCGGTTGCCCACCCGCTGTACGGGAAGAACGTAACGGTCTTGCCTTTGTGAATGAACTGTATTTTCTTGTTATCCCGCAGCGTGATTGTGTAGCCAAGTTGCTCAATTCGCCGAACCGCATGGGCTATGCGCTCCGGTTCCAGCCGCTCCATCCGCTCAATGTTCAACCTTGCCATGTCCTATGATTTTTCGGGGTGAACATCAAATTCCCAATCAACTTCGTCGTTGGGGAGCGAGGAGTGAATTTCTCCGCCAAGCACAAGACCACAATGTTTTTGCACATATTCTTCGGCTTGTTCTTGGCTTTCCGCTTTGATTCTGAATGTTCCGCTGAATACAAACTTTGTAGGCACAGCGTAAAATCGTTTCTTGCTCATGGTGCTACTTCATTGATTTGACAAATTCTATCGTTCGTTGAATCTTATCAAGGTTCACCTTCAAGCTATTGATGCGCTCCTTGATTCTGTCCGACTTCGAGGTGGAAAAGTTGAGCTTGCTATGCCTCATTCCATAGCCCCAACCCATCCTGCTGATTCTTTCGGTCTCCGCGCGGTTGGCGTCGAAAAGGCGGTCTTCGGCGTTCGATATGCTGGTCTTGATGCTCGCGGCACGCGATTCAAGGTATTTGAGTATGCTTTCCATGCGGCCCATCAGTATTCAGGATTGATGTAATGCCGTTGATAATGAAGTGCCAAACGAACTCCATCGCGGCATTCCTGACCTTCTGCTATCCACTTGCCGTTTCTGCGCTTGGTAAATATCTTCTCTCCGCCTTCCAACTCAGGCAAAATGTCGTAATTGCCGGCAAAGTAGTCCACGCAGTTTGTAGCATTGAACCTGACCGCTATCTTGCGGCCAGTTAATACTTGTGTTACGGTTGCGGCACGGTAGTCGGAATAGTAAACGATGGTACACTTTAATCCAACCTCCGGGACAAGGTTTTTAATGGCCTGCTCTCGCTCCTTTTCCATCTCGTCCCTTTCTTCAAGGGTTTCCCAGTTCTTCATTCGAACTTCAATCTCGTGAAGTTTGTCAAAACTCTCTTTGCTTGTCATTGCTCTTGGTATTTGGTTCTGATTATCTCTTTCGCTTTTGACACCTCGGCGTTCGTATCAACTCCGGGACTCTGGTAAAACTCGGCATGTCCTCCGAGGCTCTCCGAGGCGATTTGAAAGCGTTCTTGTCTCCTCTCTGGTGAATCCCACCCGAAAGGTGGAGAAAATCGAAAATGCGCCGTGATAATCACCTACACGGAACATTCGGAGGGCTTTATCGGTTTTGCGAATCATCGGGCAGGGTTATGGTATAAGCACCATTCTCACGGTTGATAACATAGGTGACTTTGGTGTTTTTGCGCAAGCCTTCAAGCCGACGCATATCGGTCGTGAAATGCGTTCCGGTTTCACGAATTGACCAACAAGCCGATTCGCCATCCTTCATTTCATCAATAGACTCGAAGTCATAAACAATGTCGGACTGGTAGCCAGTCATTATCTGCAATGCCTTGTTGAGCATTTCGATTTTAACTTCTCTTGCTGTCATAACTATCTGTTTTTAATTGTTTGTTGTTCTTTTTATTGATATGTAAATCTACAAAGAATGTAACATTTGACCAAACAGATAACTATTTATTTTTCAGTGAATTGCGAGTTTTTTACTCTGTCCGAAACTACTTTTGGGGCTTATCATCGGAGGTCGCGGCTTTCATCAATTCGAGGAAAGGATTTACCGTGAGGTCGGTTTCTGTCTTCTCAACATACCCGCGGTGCTTCATCTTGGTCTTCGACAGCCAAATGAGCATCGTGGTATCTTTGTCGATGGTGGCTTTGGAGAACATGGCCGTTTCGATATTGTCGTAGAACTCTTCGGCCACGTTGTCCCAATCTTTTTTTGAAGGTGTCATCTTCGTCCCTCCAACGATACACAGTATTGCGAGATATGCCCACGACTTTACAGGCCGCCGAAACATTCAACAGCCTTTTAGAGAGTGCTTCAAGAAACAGTTTCTTCTTCCGTTTGGTGGTAAGAGACTTTTTCGCTTCTGCTTTCTCTACATTACTCGGTCGCGTTGTTTTCTCGTCCGCCATCCAGCATATTGTCTACAAGTTCGACCATTTTGCACACACTCAACGCCTGTGCTTTGATTTTGAATCGGCTCGATACCTTCGCTGTAACCTCGTTCAGCCGCTTCATGTAGTTCTTGTCCATGATGATTGTATTCTCAACTCCGCTGGAGTATAGGCTTCCAGTTCTTCCAAAAGGCGGTCGAGTGCGGCCTTGCTGGTGTCTACGAACATAAGGGTTACGGGCACGACTTCGTTGTTGGGCATTTCCACGGTGTAGTCGATGTCTTTTACTCCTTCCAGAATTTCATTACTGATGTGGGCGTACTCCTTGAAGGCCACGTCACGGATTTCGTCGAGAAGCTGTTTTATGATTTCCGGGTCATCCTTGCCGGAAATTGAGTTGTGGGAAAGTTGCTTTGCGCGAATCTCGTCATTCGATGTGTCTTCTTCCAGAACGTACATGACCGGAATGATGGTAAGACCAGCCATCTTTGCCGCTTCGACACGATGGTTACCAGAAACCACGGTAAAGTGGCCGTCAGGGTATTTCACGCAGAAGGGGACTGACGAAAGTTCGCCATCCCGTTTGATGTTGTCTACCAACGCGCGGAAATCGGTCTGTTCCATGTACCGCGCATTCTTGTCAATGAGGCGAATTTTGGAAATCTCAACCTCTTCAATTTTGAATCGTCCCATGCTATTTTGAAAGTTTTTGAGCTGTTCTTACAAGACTGTTCATGTCATTGCCTACGTCCGTTCCGTTACCGTTGCAGAACTTGTCCCACGTCTTGTCGTCGCATCCGTTGAGTGCTTTTACTCCAAGAATGGAATAGACGCGATTGGCGAACTCCCGAAGGCGTGTATGGCAGGATTCATAACCGGCGATGTAACCTTCATAGCGTTCTCGCATGACACAGACGGAATCTTTACACTCGGTTGAACACGATATGCCAGCATCGGGGCATCCGCAGAATTGGCGGGCGTTCTTTCTGATTGTCTTTTTGTTCATTGCTCTATGGTTGATGAATCTCAAATACTTATCTTCTTTCAGACCCTATTGTGTAATGTACCAATCCGGCACGTTTGGAGGCGCACATTGCCGCACTTGCTTTTATCATGGCGCGCTGGTCGGTGTTCAGGAGGTCGGAAAATTCCGTCCATCGTATTGCTCCGCTTTCTTTGTCTATTACAGCGTATTCGGGTAAGTCGGCCGTCATAGGATTATCTACGCCACTTTCGATGCTTTCAGCCCATACCAGCGCACACGGAAAGTCAAGGCATATTATTTTCTTTGCTCTGCCTTCGAGAAGCCTTGTTACATGCCTTTTTGCCGCTTTTGTCATCATTTCGCGTTCATAATTCATAACTACTTCGCTTTTATGTTGAGGATTGGTTTGACGACTTTAACAACTTCAACTGTGTCGCCGATGCAGTCAATGATGGTCTGCATATCCTTGTAGGCCATCGGGCTTTCGTCTAATGTTGAGTCGCAGACAGAGGTCAGTAGATACCTTCCATTTGCCTTTCAAACTCCGCCATATCGAGCTGTCGTTTGGCTTGGGCACGGGAAAGAACACGACCGGCTCCATGAGGGGCCGAGTAATTCCAATCGGTATTTCCCTTGCCTTTGCAGAGCAGTACGCCGTCGCGCATATTCATTGGGATAACAAGTGTTTCATCTGCTTCTGCCCTGACCGCCCCCCTTACGGATAATGTTCCTCGTGAAATCAATGTAGTTGTGTGTGGTGTCGCAGACATATTCGCCTGTGATGCCGAGTGCCCCCATGATACTTGCTACGATGGCACATCGGTTTTGGCCGGCAAACCTTTGGGCAACAATCATATCGTCGAAATATTCCTTCATATCGTTTCCGAACAAATATTTCGACCCATTGGCTTTTGCCTTTGCCGCATGATATTTGCAGACCTGAAGACCGAAATTTCGTGAACCGGTATGGATGAAGATATACCAATCCCCATCAGCCTCGCCGATTTCGATGAAATGATTGCCTCCTCCGAGGGTTCCGAGTTGTCTGTAGACATTTTGGGGTCTTGCCCGATTTTGGTTGCAAGTGCTTCCATCGCCGAGTTCTCCGATGCAAATGGATGAAGCGATGAACGATGCGCGAACCCCATTGGGATAGCGGCTCGGATGCGCTCGTCTATTTCCGCAAGGCTCATCGACATTTTGGGGATGCGCCCACAGGTTACTCCGCAACCAATATCGACGCCTATATGATTCGGATTTACTCTGTCCGAAATCGGCATCGTGAAGCCGATAACGATGTCCACTCCTTCATGGGTGTCCGGCATGATACGAACCGGAACATTCGCCGACACTTCATCGTCAGTATGGAGTAAATCGTTGAAAGCGCGGCTTCCTCTACATTGTCGATGAAAACCTTGCAGTCTTTTCCGTATTTTCCTTTCAGTTCCAACATATTACTTGCTCTTGTAAAATCGTTTCAGAAATTCCTTCATTATCGAATCAAGCGAGCCGAGTTTGCCAGCCACTTGATTGTAGTAGAGCTTGCCGATGCCACGTTCGTCGAGGTCGAAGACACCGCGGTATTTCATTGACACCGGCTTATCGGTGAAAACAGAGGTGCAGATGCGTCCTACCTCCGTTTTGAAGCGGATGCACAACTCGTCGCGGTATTCGGTTGAGAGAACCCCCATGATGAGCAGTTTGCTCAATTTCTGGAGTGGATGGTCTATCACGAAGTCGCTCTTCATGGACACGGCGTCCGTGCCGTACTTATCGACCTTCATAAAGTCGAACATGCTTGCTCCGAACACGTAGTCGTCGATGAACCAAAGATAGCAGAACGGAGCCGAACCGAGGATGATGTCTTTCTTCAGGTAAATCATTCGAAGGTAGTCGATTTCACTCATGCTGGCCCGCATGAACCGAATCCGGCTTTTGTCCGAGAATTGGTAATCATCCGGCAGACGACGATATTTGAGAGGTACGATGGTACGCTTGCTAAAACTGTTATCGCCACTTTCAGTAGCGTTGGAATAGATACAAGTGCGGCCATCGCGAAAAACCTTCTTGCGGCCCATGTATTGATGTTGAGTAATCGCAAGATAGCTAACGCGCTCTTCGTCGATGGATGCGTAATGTGTTCGTTTTCTTTCTTGAATACCGAAGTCCTCGGTAAGGGCTCTTTCCATCGCGTTACTGGCCGCCCGAAGGGAGGCAAGAAACTCCGATTGATAAATCACAAGGTCATCGCTTCCACAGTCCAGAATCGCGTCTTCAAGGTCTGCGCAATACTTGACCGAAATGGTCTTGGCCGATAGATTATCAACGAGTTTCTGGTATTTCTCGCTGTATTTCTTGGTGTAGTATTCCAACTTACCTACAAAGTCCCGGTACAGCCCTTGATGGTATATGTCGTCGGACTTCTTGTGCTTTTTGATGGCATTGAACAAATGCAGGGTTGCAACAATCTCACTCGGTTTATCAGATTGGATGTTGAGGAAGCTATATTCTTCGTCGAATGTAAGCTCTTTTATTTCACCCTTGATAGCCTTAAATAGCAGGTAAATGAAATACTCCTTCGTATAGACGACGATTTCGCGGGGGTTAATGACCTGTTCGATGTCGAAATAATAGGAGTTCACTACGCGCACAACGTCGAATTTTGAAGATGCTTTTTGATGTAAGACAGCATCCGATTCGACTTCTTGAACATTTCACCTACGACTGTCATATTGTCCGAGTGCTCCGCCGCCCAAAGGAGGGGCTTATGTCTGTGCGGAATCTTCTCCGGGTCAATATGAAATGCCGCGATACACTTTTCGACCGTGGTGAGCGTCTTATACTCTTCCATATCCTCGTGGAGGTAGGCATACTCGACGAAAGAGTACATGAACTTGATGGTTTCAAGCGTTTCCTCAAAATTCCACGACGAGTTGAAGATGCGAAACTCAACTGTGCCGATTTTCTCAATGGAAACACAATTAAGCCAATAGCGGATGTGCCCGCGGTCGGAACCATTGCTAAATACCTTGAGGAAGTTTTCAAGAGAATCTGCCGCAAGTGCTCGCTTCACCACGTCCGCAGTCGGGGTCGGGGCAAGATATTTTGTGTCCCACCATTCCGGAAAGTCGAAAATCTTTTTTCACGGGAACCGCGGTATAATAGGATAACGCGAACAGCCTCTTGATGACGTCAAGGTCAAAATCTTTGACGTAGAAGTGAGCATCGAAACCTTCATTCCACATTAGGTAGCCGCCGGCGTCTCGGAGCGATTGAATGAAGTCGCGCAATTCGGCAAGGTCTTCTTCGGTGTAATGATACGGGCGGGTGTTGATTTCTCCGCCGTATTGACCGTGGTGGGTAACCGCCGAACCGTCCGAATTATTCATCATCGTCAGCTTGTTGTCCGTCCACTTATAACCAGCCGGCAACGAAAGCAACAGCTTGTCCGCATCAGCAAACTCCAGCTCGAACCGAATGTCCTATTTCGTATATTCTCGTGCCACATTTTGAAGTTTCACTAATGATTTATAGTTAGGTACGACCTCCACCTTGTCACCTCGTTTGTAGCGCAGGAAGGGGTCGTTGTAGATGGTGTACTCGCTCGAAATATCCGAGAAAGAGAGGCCGCCGGACAACAGCGTGCATTGGTCGGTGTCGATTTCGGAGTAGCCGCCGCGGACTACTATCTGCCGGCGTTCGGGGTACACTCCGATAACCTCCGATTCTATGGTGATAGCATTGCGGCCAAACAAGTGCTTTTTATCGCAGAAGGGTATCGTGCCAAATAAGGCGTATTCCCCGATGCGGACGTCCGTGATGAAAATCGGAGGCTGGGAACTCCGATGCCGCTCCGTCTCTCTCATGTATGAATCCAACTCGGCAAGATAGAAGCTACCGCCGACGCTTACTCCGTCGAAAAGATAGTAAGCCCATAACACCCACTCATTTTCGATTCGAGGCAGTCCGGGGTGATGGTCGTTCAAGCATCCCGACGTAATCATCATGTAAAGTTTCACGTCGCTGGCGTATTTGCGGATTCGGCTGGCCAGACGTTCGATACGACGAATGCCAAGACCCTCGCGGTCATCATCTGCATTGAGCGGTATGTAGAACTCACGAATGTCGCAAACATGGTAACACTCTCGGAAATCGTCGAAGTCGGCTATTACGGCTCCGGAGTGCCGAGAACCTGCCGAATGAAGTGTGTAGCATACGGTGTTTGCGAGACCTTGCGAGTAGAGTTTCAGCGTCTTCACGCACTCAATATCAGCTATATACTCATAGAACTTCTTGAGCATGATGGAGACAGGGATGCCGCCTGCAATCTTTTCTGCCTTATTGATATTGAAGGCTATCGCCTTTCTGTCAATCTTAATTACCATTTCTCAAAATCAATCGTTTGTAACCCTCAATTTCAGTTTTGCCAACGACCTCGAATCCTCGTGCTTTGAAGTTTCGGAGGCTCCACGGGTTGTTCGGCGATGTCAGCGCATAGGCGGCGATGATGCCTTGCTTCATCATTGCGGCCATATTCATCATCAGTAGTGTAGACTGAAGGCCGCGACCTCGGTAGGATGGATGAACGAAACACTTTTCGACGAACCCGATGCAATACTCATTGCCGTAGCAGAGATTGTAAGCAATCGGCACGTCGTTCAAAAACGCTCCGAAACTCATACCCGAATGGAGACTCTTTACGACGTCCTCCTTGACCGACCGCAGACAAATATTGGGTTCGGTCAAGTGCTCCTGCTCGGATGAGAGGATTCCCGAAAGGTCGTCCGTCCGAAGCTCTCTGAATTTCAGTTGCGCTGTCATTTCCATCGTTAGAAAAGGCTTTGTTGTTCAGGTTTCAGGGTTTCTTGCCTCGACTCGGCTACTCCGAACTCCGAAACCTCAATGCCGGTCTGTTCGTTGAGCCACTTGGCGAGGATGTGTCGGTGGCAGAAGTCCCCCGGCTTCTCGAAACAGCACAGAGCGACGTCCATTCCTCGGCTCGCCCGTTCAAGGTCTTGGATGAAAGACCGAGCGTCTACCAATCGTAGTACATCGTTACGATACATCCTGATATATTCTTCGTCGGTCAGACGGTCGTCGAGCATATAGCGTCGCGGGGCCACCTGCTTCATGGAAATACCTCGGAAAAAGCGTGGCGGCCAGAGTGCTACACCGATAGGTACAATGCCAGCTTTTTCGGAGTATGGCCGCTTTCGCGAAGTATGACGTGTAAATTTTCATAAAGTATTGATTTATTGTGTAAAGTTACAAAATAATAGGGATATTATACCTACTTATCGAGGTATTTTTTTATCTCTTCTGAAAAGGTTTCAACGTCTCGGCAGATGATATACTTATTACCAGCCATTTCCGCTTTTCGTTGCCATTCCTTTTGGGCGGCAGATTGGCGGCCCTTTGGCGTTTTGAGTTCAATGCAAAGTGCGCCGAACCCTCCGCGAGGGACAAGGAGAATTAAGTCTGACACACCAGCGACCAAACCTTCCGCCTTCTTGCGGCTTCCACCGACACAGATGGTTTTATAGCCCGTGCTGGTACGAATCATTTTCATTGCTCTTTTACCATCGTTCGGGACTGCGAATAACATTCCGGAAAGGGATGGATATTTCGCATTGAACCATGCGACGCACGCTTGCTGGGTATAGGATTCTACATAGCTCATTGTTACTTGCGTTTTACGAAGCGCCCCTTTGCGTCGCGGGCCGGGAGGTTATTCGGTTTTTTGGTCGATAGGATATTCTGGCGCTCTTCGGTAATGCACGAAGCATCGAAGGTGATAGTCCACTTGCGGAGCTTCATCCAACAATAGATTGCGGCCACGGCCACCAGTACGGAAATGATGATGCAAATTGTTTTCATAATCGGTTGTTATTTAGGTTAAACTTGTTTGTCTGCGTCTATTTTCCGCTGAATTGCCTCACCTTGCTTCCATGCGAAATCAACCCATCGACTCAAGCTGGTTCGATTCTGGTCTTCGTGTACCGTCTTGAACTCCTCAAGTTTCTTTGGGTCGGTAATCGCGGCTATTGACGCATCGTAGGTACGACGTTCACTTACAGAGCCGTATGCGAAACTCTTGTAGGCATCTGCGATTTCTTGGGCATGTTCAATGACAAACTCTTTCACATCCTCGCCGCAATAATTTCGATAAACCTCCTGCCTTTTATTATCAGGCATGAAAGCTGTCATGCTATCTATACTTTCTCCGGTATCGCGATTCTCGCATCCTGCCTTTCCTTGTCCGAGTGCAGTTGCTACGACGAATGCGATTGAGTTATTCGATGCCCGAAAAGTAATCGGGTCGCTTATGGTGATAAATTCGTATAACATTGTTTTCATTGGTTCTGTTTAATTCTACCGATTGTCGCCGTCTCCGACGATTACACCTCGTTCTTTGCGGGATTTCAGTTTGGAAAGATTCATTTGCGCGATGTCCTCCAACTTCCAGCCCATGACAGAGCAGACACCAGCCAATTGCCAGAGGATGTCTCCAGCCTCTTTACGGAGGTCTGAAAGGTCTGGATGAGGGCCAGCCCAATGCAGGTTGTTATCACAACTCAACGCAGTTTCATTTTTGCGAATAGCTTTCGCCACCTTGCTTGCCAGTTCGCCAACCTCCCCTACAAGATTCAGCATCATGTAGCTGAAGTTCTGGCTACTTTCCGTACAGGTCGTCATTGCCTGCTCTTGATATTCGTTTAATTCCATATATCAGTTTATTTGTAAGTCATCGCAGTTGTGGGTTTCAATAATGTGTCCGAGTTTTAGGATGTAAACCCGGCAATCAGACGGAGCGCCGTGTTCCGGCCGGCCAAATCCGGTAGATATATTCTGACATTCAATCGGCATTCGCGGCAGTTCTTGACCGAAATAGGGTGCACCGCGATAAAATTCAATCGCATCGAACTCTCTGAAATAAATATCAAAGTGGTCTTGTTCAACCGTGTCGTTGAGCATGGCTTCCGTCGCATCATTCCAATATTCAGGGCAATAGACTGAATCTATGTCGTTGGAACGCATGAGCCGACGAGTCCATGAAACTTTGATTTCTCGATACTCTTCCTTCTTTTCTCCTCGCAGTATCATATCGAACCATTTTCGGCGCAAGGTGAGTTTCAGAATATTCATATCTCGTCTACGTCAATTTGTTTGCGATTGTCGGGCCAGCTTTTTCGTATATAGGATGAAGCCTTTTTTCTGTCCAATCGAGCAATAGCCTTCTGGCGTGCCTCTGCTTTGGTGGAAGCCGAAACGATGAACTCATCATTTGCTAACTCGATGGTTACTCGGTATGCTTTCTTCTCTTTCATGGTTGCTCGGATAGTATCTTGTGATATGATGCAGATTCCATAGAATCCATAATTTGAATGATTCGATAAAGTTCCTGCATGTCTATATTGCTTGTCTTCCTGTCATCTTCTTTTTCGGAAGAATTGGGGTCGAAAAGGTTCTGCCGATTTATATAGGCGGTCTTCGTTGCCGCAATCATCTTTTGAGTTCTTTTCTGAACTGTTTAATGTGAAATTCAAAAAAGGCTTGAAGTCGAGATATTCGATGTCAGTCATTTCGGCGTATACATGCCGATAATCCCTTTGTATGTATAGGTTCTACCCCAAACTGCGCTACTATGGCCGAACATATTGATAATGCAGTGATTGAATATCAATATTTCGTTGCGGCTTTTTATCGAAAACTCACGGCGTTCGCGTTTTTCATTCTTGAGGTCTTCGATGGTTAAGCCATGTTTCTTGAGGAGAGCTTCAAGAGCGAATTTGGCCGCTTGTGCTTCTCCCTCCACCCCATTGCTCTACGAGCGCAAGGACTTTTCTTGCCTTTTCGATTATTGAGTCCATATTGAGCCGACTTAAATGTGACCTTCAATCCTTGCGACAAGTGCTCCTATGTCGAATTTATCCTTCTGTGTGCCGCGCGGTTCAAGTCGGATTACCATTTCAAGAAGTTCGGGAGCCGCCGCGATAAGTCTTGCATTTGCTCGCTGTCTCGGATTAAGACCATCTGAATCCCGTTCGCCACCGATAGGGTCAGGTACAGCACAAATAGGAGTCTGCGCATCTGTATCTTCCTTCACCTGCCACTGGCCTTTCGAGCCGGGACACGGAGGAATAAAGTCGAAGTAGGTAAACCACTTTTGAAATTGCTTTTTATTACTCATTGCTCTTGGTTTTTGGTTATAGCGTAATTTCCTTTGTGTAAATTAACTTTCCTTTATAGCCCCTCGCCCTTAACTCTTCAATGAGTTGGCGAGGAGTGAATCCTGCGAGGTCGGGATTCCCCCCAATTTTCTGTTTCTTTCTGTTATTCAGGGTTTGACACGATTTGCAGTACGCTTGCAAACCGTCTGGCGATTTTTCTTTACGGTAGAACTCTGATTCTGGAAGTTCTCTGCCGCATTTCCCACATCGTTTCATACTTGCTTGGTTTTCAATTATTTATAGTGTAAAACTATCAATAGTTTGACTTTTACCAAACGTATAACACATTATTTTTCAGTAAGTTGCAATTATTTTCGATAGCTCTTTCCTCGAATTTCACCATCTTGCTCAACCTCACGAGACGGTCGATAGTACGCACATCATAGCGGGCGAGCATCTGTTCTGGGGTAAGGTTCGTGGAAACAAACACCGGCTTTAACCTTTGCTCGGCAATATTCAACACGCGGTTGAATCCTTCGTATTTTTCTCCGAAATCGTTAATGAGAGGTTCGATACCGATTTCGTCGATTATCGGGAAGTAGGTGTTACAGAGGTAGTCGATATTCTTTGGCTCTTTTCCTGCGTTCGGCCATGATGCGGCGCAAGGTCGCTCGAATTGTTCCGAGTGAACAGGCCGGACGACAAGCCCTGTTGCTTGGTATAGCAAGACCGGAACAACACCCGTAAGAATCGTACTCTTTCCGCGTCCGCAGTCTCCGGTAAGCAATAAACCCATCCCGCGAGTATTCGTCATCCAGTCGATTATGGCATTATATTCCGGAAGGAACTCGAAGTTTGTGGCCGTTTTATCAACGGATTGGAATATCTCGATAAACAACCGCTGACATGTGTTGCGGTCGCCCCAGCTATACACCCTGCGGCTCCTTACGGGGTCATGGCCGCTGTTTTTCATTTGAGCAATAATTGACTGAATATCCATATCATCCGTTGTTTTCAAGTCGTTCCAATAATGTCGTCTTTTCCGATTCGCTTTTGGGTGTCAGTTTGCGACCGTCAGCAAAATCGCCATCTTGTTCGCGCTTTGCCCAATTCCGAAAAGTCAGATTGGCGCTTTGATACTTTTTCAGCAAAGGTTTGTAATTGTGCATCTGCAAAATCAAGAATTTGCATGTACTTGACGCCGAAATCGGCTTTAAGACGCACAAATTCGTCCTCTGTGAATGGGTAACGCATTTGGGCTACGTTCGGAGCGTTCTTTTCAATCCACTTCTGAAATTTCACAAAATCAGGAGACGGGAGAGAGGGGCCGAGTCGCCAGACTCGCTATTCTCTATTTTTCCCTTATTGTCTTTATTTCCTTTATTATTCTTTGTCCCGGCGTTGTCCCGCTGTTGTCCCAAAACTGTCCCAATCTTGTCCCGTTTTTGTCCCACTTCTTCGTTTGTCGGATTGTAATCGTCGTAATTACATAGCTTTATAATCGTCTGGCTTGTCCCGCTTGCTGTCCTCGTGGTTATCATATTTTCGGCGACGAGCAGTTTCAAAAATCTATCTACACGGTTCTTGTTCCATCCCCAGCGTTTAGCGAGGAATCGGATAGTCGCAGGGAACTCCCCGCGTCCTACCTCGATGACCTTACACCCGACTAACATCTTGGTCGAACTCGCCTCAAACCGGGCTGACTGAATCATGTCAAGCCACGCTTCGGCCTTACTGAATTCTCGCTCTTCGAGCCACCAAAGGCTCTCAAACAGCTTACGGCTAATCGGTATGTAACCTTCTTTCATTGCGTTAATATCCCCGTCTTGTTAAACTCATTTGCTCCTTTGCAAATGAAATCTGGGTTCTGATGTTGTCCGACTGATGCGTGCAGGTACGGTTGATTCTGTCAAGCCAGTTCACGAGGTAATTTTCTGTTACCGTTTGTGATGCAATAAACTTAATTGCTATCGTTGCCGGCATCTTGAGAATGGCTTTCGAGTGCTCTGCATAGGCCGCGGAAATTGCAGAATCTTGCATCTGTTTCGCGTCTGCAAGCATTTTCCCGCTACGGGCCATATAGTTGTTCAGGGTACGTCAGCCGTATTGCCAACTCATTAGGGTCTTCGTTGTTATCTGGTACGCTTTCGAGAAAATCTTGTATCTCTTGAGCCTCCTGCAAAAGGTCGTCGATATTCATAATTTGAGCGGTTTATAAACCACCTCCCGCAGTCGGGGAGGTGGTGATAGTTGCTACACTTCGAGGATGGCGATGTCGCCGGCCACCTCACGGATGGATTCGAGCACCGAGTCAATGATACTGTCGCGTACCTCCTTTTTCGTGGTCGTTGGCATCGGGTGATACGAGTGTACAAGTCAGGTCGTCGGGGTTGAAGTAGGTCTCAACCGCGAAGGTCTGCTTATTCTGGCCCTTGAAAACCGGAACGCACACATTGAATGAAGGAGGAAGGTTACTGTCTACCTTTTGAGCGATAAGCAGCCGTTTATCGCCCTTGTTCGGATTGAATTCGGCTTCCACCTCTTTGTCGATGCGCCCCTTGAATGCACGGAGAAGGGAAACCAACTCCATCGCAGTCTGGCGATTCTCGAAGAGGCTCCGATTCATTTTGATAAGTTCTGCCATCTGAATCGGGGTGATATAGTTGCCTTGATTGATACCAAGTGCGAGGAAATCGGGGTGATATTCCAATTTCCCGGAGACCTCCGCGCGATAGTGGTTCGTCTCGTCGATGATGAGAGCAATAACCATTTTATCACGGTTCACGATGATATGACTCGTCTTCTGGTTGATTTCAGCCACCCGCTTTTCCAACCATTTGAACGGGGTGTCTATCACACCGTCGATTCTGACCTTGACGGGTTCGTGAAGAGGAAGGGCATCTCCCTCGCGGATTTCGAGCGTTTTCACACCGCTCTCGACTTTTTACTTCGATGTTTTCCATGTTGTTTACGAGATTAGTTGTCTGTTCCTGTTTTCCTACCGAGACTCATAATAGTCTTCTGGCGTTCGTCTTGACGGATGGGCCGTGATTCAACGAGGAATCCATCCTTCGAGTAGTACCCGACATATCCGGCTTCTTGGTCTACGAACTTGAAGCACTTTTCTTTGGTGTGCTCGGCCTTATTCCTGATGTTATCGAGGAGCTTTCCACGCTCCTCGGTGAGCGGCTTCAACTGTGCCTTGAAGAGTTCTGCCGAAGCCTTCTTCTCAATCTCAATGTCGTTGATTTCGATGGAAAGGTCGGACAGCCGGTCTTTCATTTCGAGAAGCTGTTCTCCGGTAAAAGGCTTCATGTAGCCAACCTCTTCAATTCGGTCGCAGTTGTCTTCGAGCATTTGCCGCCTGACGTCTTCAGGATATTCCTGAAATAATGCTTTGTCCATTTCTTCTGGGTTATGAGTGCCCCGGACGAGCCGGGGCGCTCTGGTGATACTTATTTGCGGACTCTCGCAATGAAGTCCTTGCAGGGTTTGAAAACCGGCTTCTTGGTTTCCGGCAACGTGATAGTTTCTCCACGGCTGATGTCGCGGGCCTTCTTTGCTCGACGAACGACCGTTTTGAAGGTTCCGAAGCCACGCAAAGTAACTTCGTTGCCACCACACACGGCCTCTGTGATGACTTCCATGACGGTTTCAACCACTTTCACGGCCTGATGTTGGCCGATGTTCGTTTTCTCTGCCACCTTTGCGGCAACTTCCTGTTTAGTCATTGTTGCAAGATTTTGAATGTTTTACGATTATTTGAACATGAGGTAGTCTTCATAGAGTTCCTTTGAAGGTCTCAGCGGCGTAGTCGGCCAACGCTTCGCTCTTAAAGCAAAGGCGAGACCCGAAGTACGCATCCGAATCCGAGGGGGCGTAATACGAGTCCGCATAGGCGAGGCCCGCACTACCATTCGTCCACCACCAATTAAACCACTTGGGCTGGTTGGTGTTCGACCAGTCAGGCCGCCAGCCTTCGTTGAGTGCGCGGGTGATAACTACGAGCTTGTGGAAAGCGACGTAGGCTTTTCGGTCTTCTTTCGGACAGTCGGATGTGTCCGGCATGGAGGTATGCGGGTCGATACCGAGGATAGCGCAGGCGTCTTCGTAACTCTTTACCCGGTCGGTGATTTTGCGTTTGAAAAATTCCTTTCCGAAGGAATCCTCAAGCATCTGTTTGAACTCTGGCGTCGCTGTCTGGTAGAGGTCGAACGCCTTGTTTTCGTCGATTTGAAGTGACTTTTTCATACTCTATCTGTTTAGATTTGGTTAATTTCTTGATAATGACTACTGCCCGCCGTTTTTTATTGATGGTTCGCAAGTCCTTCCCCGGCAGGTCTTTTAGGGAGTCGAGCAATTCAAGGATTTCCTCGAAATTCTTGTTGGAGATTGCGTACATAACCGTCGCTATTTCACCTCTTCATAAGGAGTGAATGCACCGTCGCGGTCGAACTTGTCAGGGCGTCCGGCGGCCTCCTGCTCCTGTTGCTTTTTCCATTCCTCAAAGTCGTCATTATCCATCTTTGTCTCGGTCTCGATAACATTGAGGATATGTTCGGAAATGCCTGTCTTCGGAAGTGAGCCGAACCCCCAATTAAGGATGGTTTTGCGAGCCATCATTTCAAAATCCGTGTCCCACGGACTTCCTTTACCGCTCTTCACGGCCTCCGAGCGGGACATGATTTCTTGATTCGCGAGAGGGGCATGACATCGAAAACGACGTTGCCGTTCGGAAGACATGCAACCCAATATCCTCCTTTGATTTTGTCTTTCGTGCGGTTGTTTCCAAAATAATCCGGCTTGTGGATAATCTCGGAGGTTGAACCCTTCCGCACCTCGAACTCATCGCCTTCGTAGACGAGATTTGCTTCTACCCATTGAACGATACCGGCCCGCATGAGAATTTCCCGTTTCCCCATATAGGACGAGGAGAAGTAGATTTTACCTTTTCGGGGAACGAGATACGCGAGTTTTAATTCTGGATTGAGCGATAGCTTCGTAAGGCCGACAGCTTTGATAGCCTCAATGAGGTAATCGGGATTGCTCTTTGCACAAGTGATGAGATAGTCGTTTTTCATCATCAGAGAAATCGCGAAATTCACCTCACGGGCAAACTCTTCGTCTGTGCCTCCAGCCGCAATGAATGCTTTGCGTGGAGCCGAGAAGCAAGCCTGAAGGCCGGCATCAACGAGAATTTGAGGAATAGCAGGCGGTGCTGGGGGAGCTACCGGTGCAGGAGCTTGCGTCTGGGCCGTCTTGCCAGAAGCCTGTTGTCCGTTGGAACTTTCCGCCGTTCCGTTGGAGGTCGGTTGTGCAGATGCGTCGAACATCGTCGCTGTCTGCGGTTTCTTTGGTTCTGCCATTGTTATTTACTATAAAAGGTTCTGATGTTGTTTCGCTTATACGTCGGTACGTTCAAGTTCATCACACGCCGACCTTTCAGGTTGGGCTGAATGAACACTTCTGCGCCGGGATAATATCCGCTCTTACTGCACTTGATATATTGCTCAAGAGCGTTTTCAAATTCGATGGCCGAGGCTCCTTTGTAAACCGGAGATTCGTCGTCAAGTTTGCAGTACGCCCATGCGTCTGCTGATACGATAACAGCATCGTAAGGCGGTTCTTTCTGTTGGAACACCCAATAAAACTCGGCCCATTCACCTGTTGCAAGATGATTGAAAAATTGATAGAAAGCCGCCGAAAAACCGTAGTTCATCTTGTTGATTTGGGACGTGATGGTCTCTTCGTGCAAATCTTTGGAAGATATTGTTTTCCAATCCACGATTTTGCGGCTGGTCTTGAGGTCTGTACGAAACTTGAATCCGAGACCTTCGTATTCGACGAAGTGCGAGATTTCTGCGGTTCCCCATTCAAGGAGCTGGCTGATTGACTCGAAGTGTTCCCGCAATGATGGAGCAAGGCTTCAACCATCGTATTCGCTAAATCTACTTCCGCTTGACTTGTAGCTTCCATACCGGGATGTTCGGCGAGAGCCTGTTGATAGGCAATTTGATACTTCTGCGAGGAAATCCCGTAGGCCGCGCCTGTCGTCGGGTTAATAGGAGGCTCGAATACAAAATATTCAGACTCAAACTCGTCGAGGCATCCGGTGTTGGCAATCGAGGCCAAAATAGCATGATAAACGCTTCCTTTCATCGAAGCCTCAAGGCTGATTTCCACGCCTCAATTCGACGTAAATAATCAAACGCTTTCGGCGAAATGAGCAGATTTTTAAGCTGTGTGGAGCTGACGAAATCCCGACTCCACTCGCCTCGATGATATTCCTCATTAGGCATATCAAGGATAATAGCCGGTAGATTTTTAGGCTTTTGTGTCATATTGCTCTTGGTTTTTAATAGTAATCATGTCCGCCGGGCATCGAGTCCCAATCCGGTTCATCATCATATTCGATTTCTCCGCTTCCATCACATTCAGCACAACTATCACATTCCCGTTGGTCGGCAGGTAATTTGTCGTATTCCTCTTTAGTGATGCGTTCTCCATCGCTGTTGTAGTAGATTTCACCTGTTCCTTTGCAGGCTGGGCATGTTACAGTTTGCGGCTCTGGAGAACAACATGGGCATCCGGGATAACCATAACAGACGGCGCAACTCATCGTTTCGGCATATAGGCTTCAATTCGATTATCCGCGCAGTAATTGACTGCCTGCGACACCGAGTAGAACTTCTTTGAGTGCCGCTTCCCTTTCTTGGTCGTAACGATGACCATTGAACCGTCGTCATTAAAAATTGCTTGTGCTCTTCGTTTCATAGCGTATTGTATATTAGCTTTTTAGATTTCCTTCGCAACTCATCGAAATCCAGCGTAAGTCCGTCGGACGCACGTATTAGAATTTTCCCATTGGTGCTATTGGGGTGCTTGGGAATGAGGCCGCAGTTGATATACTTTCTAACCGTATTCGGGTGAACATCGTGCAGGTATGCAACCATTTCAACCGTCATGGTTTTCGCGTAAAATTTGTCGATATTGACACCATGTGCTCGGAGATATTCATTCTCCTCTTCGAGTTTCTTGTTTGAGTAATCCATATCCTGAATGACTCCTATAATCTGCATAGTGCTCAACCTTTCTGCGGACTTTTTCTTCACCATTGTTACTCCTCCTTGAATAGATTGTGTTTGTGGGCGTATGCAATGAGTTCCGATTCCTTGTGGACGCCAATGCGGACACTCGCGTTCCGAATATGGTTATGGACGGTGTGCGGGGATAAGCACAGCTCTTCTGCAATTTGCGGTCTTGGAATACCTCTGGACAGAAGTTCCAACACTCGCATTTCGGCATCAGATACTTTACTATTGAAGCGAGGATGGCAAATAACATTTTCGTATTTGCATTCGCCTCGTAATGGGCATGGAACATGCTCGAAATGGAAACAGCCACTTGCATCTACGTCCGAAATGTTAGTATCTATAACACCGAAGTTGCATTTGCATAACCGCAACACAACTCGATATTGGTAATGAGGAGATTCGCTTGGCATCGTTTGTATTCATTGAGACTTGCTTCGAGAGCTTCGGGATAAAACTCGCGGAACTTCTCAATGATAAACCGAATGGCATCACGGTCGGATTCGGTCAGATGGTGTTGATTCCCATCCTCCGTGCGATACCATATTTGGTCTTCAAACGTATAAAACTCAATGTTTTTCATCGAGACTTCGGTTAAAGAGATTTTCGGCCGGAATGCCGCTTTCCTTTGCCAGAATATCAATGTATTCCGGGCGAGAAGGCTTGCAGTCTCCAAATACCCATTTCAGGACTGCATTGCTCGAAATGTCACATTGGGAGGCAACCTTTCTCACAAATTTCGTCTTGTAGCTCCTACCCAATGATTGATAGTAGGAGATGAGATTTTGGCCTTTTCGTGTCATTTTATTCACATTTTCGCAGTTTGTTGATGATAAATCAGCACTTTATACTACCTTTGTGGTTGTTGAGGTGGTATTGTTACTTTTATTTCGGTGTAAAAACTAACAATAAAATAACATTTGACCAAACTAAACTCAAATTATTTTGTCGCATAAACTCAAATTTTTCTGTATATGGCTTCAAATGAAAGATTACGAAATGTTATTTCGTGGCTCAAAGAGCAGGGGATAATTGACAATCAGGAAGATTTAGCCTCTAAAATCGACAGTAACAGAACCTATATCTCTCACATTATCAAAGGGAGACAGGCTTTAACACGTAAATTCGCCGAAAAAATATGTTCGCTGTCTGACAAACTGAATATCAACTATCTATTTGATGAACAAGATACAGCTATGGTATTGAATGATAGCCGTCATCGGATAGTGCATGATTTCGTTGTGGGGCAAGGCAAGGAGCTGGAAAGCACAAAAAACAAACTTCAAGCGATACAAGATAGTCTCGACGGATACCGACTTGTACCCGTATATAACTTTGATGCAGTCGGGGGAATGTCGGCCTGCAATGATATAACTGACGCTCCGGCTTATATCGAAAAATATGTCCCTTTTGCTGGTGCTCACCTTGAGGATATTTGTGTGCATGTAACAGGAAATAGCATGATACCCACATATAGCCCCGGAACACTCTTATTGATACGAAAGGTCGAAGGGTGGAGGAATATTTCGGTTATGGACACACTTTTGTACTTTTCTTAAATGACGGTCGGCGCATTTTGAAAGAGGTGCGCAAGTTTGCTGAAAACTCAAAGGATTTCGTGCTCTGCGTATCACACAACAAAGAGTATGAACCGGAAGAGCTACCAAAGGCGATGATAGTATCCGTTTACAAGGTTATAATGGCTCTGACAAACGACGGCTTCTGATATGGTTTCCCTTGAAGGTCAGAAAATAACACGGCGATTCTTTGAAGCAATCGAGACTTTGATTGCCCTCAAAGGCGATACGTGGGCAAAAGACTATTTCGACAGCATTGGGCGTTGAAAACTCGTCGATGTATAAAATTAAGAATCACCCTGAAACATACACCTTGAAGCCAGAATATATACTTTTCCTTGTAACAAAATATAACATATCGGCCGATTGGATTATAACAGGGCGCGGGCGAATGTTCTCAAAAATGTAAGTATGGTAACTTTTTCTTATTGAATCCAGAGCGAGAAGTTTCAACCATAGCAATTCTTGTTTCATTCAACGGTAAAAAGTACCGTCGGTCTATCCATGAATCAATACCTGTAAATCTTTGGAACAACGATAAAAAGAGAGTTCGAGTCTCTGCGAAATATCAGCAAGGTAATATAATCAATGACACCTTGTCCAAATGGGAGGTCGCCGCTCTCCGCACGCTATCACATTTCAAAGAATACTATAACGCACCGAGTAAAGATGAATTTTTCGAGGTTCTTGACCGGGAATTTTACAAAGATGAAGTCGGAGAACCTACCCAAAAGGAGATGTTATTCCTTGATTATCTTCAAATCTACATCGACAGGTATGATAAGGTCAGAGACCCCAAGACCATTCAGAAATATGTTACAGCGAGGAACAAACTTGCCGAATATGAGAAGCAATGCAGAAAGAAGCTGAAATTCAAAGATATAAACATTGATTTTTACAATGACTTTCAATCGTGGTTCTATTCCATGCAATATGCTAATAACTACTTTGGAAGCGTCGTGAAAGTCGTAAAACAAGCATATAAAGAAGCTCGGTTTGTAGATAAACTGCATGGGTTTGAGGATATAGGGCACAAAGACTTCGTTACTGTTAGTGCAGAATCAGATAATGTTTACCTCGATGAGAGCGAGTTAAATGCAATCTATCGTCTTGAAATAACCCAAGAACGTATCAAAACGGAATACCCAAACTTAACGTCAGGGCAGGTGCGGAGGAAATACGAGAGTTTGCTTGTCGTTCGAGACCGATTCTTGATAGGGGCCTACACCGGATTGCGAGTATCTGACTTTTCACGCATCGGAGAAATGAATATTGATGAAAACTATATTCGCATCACTACTGATAAAGGGAAGTCAAGCGTCATTATTCCGTTGCATCCGATTGTAAAGGAAATCACCTCGCGGTTCGACCCGAACATAAGTGTTTCAGACCAGAAATTGAATAAACACATCAAAGAGATTGCTCGACTTGCTGGGATAACAAAAAAAAGTGCTTCTAAATAAACATATAGGGGAAAGGTCTCTCAACTATATATTGAAAAATGCGACGCTATTAGCACTCATACCGCTCGACGTTCATTCGCTACAAACGCATATAAGGCCGGGGTTCCAACTATTGCCATTATGAAGGTTACAGGGCACAAAAAGGAATCTAACTTTATGAAGTATTTCAATGTCTCGGCAGAAGAGAACGCAGAAATGTTGAAGTCTCATCCTTTCTTTATCGGAAAGTCGGATGCAGAACCAAATGCAGAACCAAAAGTTTATGAATAGGGCATACTTTTGGTAACAAGCCATGATAAGTAAATTGCAGAGACATTGAAATTTGTTACCATACCGGAACGGTCGTAATAGATAGGGCTGTCCGGCTCCGGGTACTATTAGAAAGCCTTAAATGATTGTCTATAAATCATTTAAGGCTTTTGTTTTGTTGATATGTCCGCATTTTGTCCGCATTTTTATTGTTGAGCATTCTGTTCACTTCGGGCTGCAGAGGTTAATTCGTCAATCGGGATCTCTCGCATTAATTCAACGCACACCTCTCTGCATTGAGCGAAAATTTCGTTTCCGTAACGCATAATTAACAAACTGTCGCCGGGAAAATCTTCCTGCATCCGTCGTTTGATTACCTTGTCCATATAATCGAAGGCAATGGCAAAATAGGCGCTGTCCACATAATTCTTGTAAGCAAGAATATCCATTTGCGACCGACGCGCCCGAACCGAATCGCATTGCCGCTTCGCCGTCCCGATGCAATAGCGGAGAGCCAACTCGTAACGCCGATGCTCATCGGTCAGAATATGGACCGTCGTATCCTTGATTTCGACAGCATGTTCGATATAAACGGTATCATGGGTATGCAATATTTGGGGTGCAGTGATTGGCACCTCTCGTTTCGATTCAACAAAGAACATAACGATGCCCAATACGAGAATCACACCGATCCCCATGATCTTTCGGCCAGGTATTGAGTCTGGGCTTTCCGAAGGTCCCGTCTGCTGTGCTTGACAGAAGTCGCTCCAGCCGGTATAACCGACATAACGGGCCAACACGGAGAGAGTCGATGGACGCGGTGCCGTCGAAGGCTTGAGGTAACCGAACAATCGCTTCAGCGTAGCAGAGCTTATCGTTTCACCGGTACATTCCCGAATATCCGCAGAGAGCATATCATAGTCCGTCGGCGAATCGAGCGTGCGCCCGAAACAGTCGATAAGGGCACGCTTCAATAGGTCGATATGTTCCTTGGAATATATCATGAGGAAGCAAAGGTACGAAAAATCGCCCAAAGAGGCAGGGCAAGGCTTTGTACCGTAATGCACCGGAATGAATTTGGCACAACTGCCACGCCGTATTACTTTTGCAACAGGGAAAAAGCAGTCCAAACCTTTGAAGATTTGTGCGGAATTAGTATTTTTGTCGTGTAAGTCTGGAAGGACTTACGAGATACTATAACGTGAATCTTAGGATTCCCCGAACAACAAAACCGCCAATTTTGTTTCGGCATTTCCGAAAGGCCGAGAGTACACGAGGGAAGAATAAGCACGGTTCGCATATCCGATTACGGGTGCGGACTGCTTGTTTATCCGTATGTGTACGAGGTGCTTGGCGGTGCCTGTTGTTTGTATGGAGAACAGCAGGTTCCGCACTTTTTGTTTAATAATATTCATAAAATTATTTATTTACATGAAAAACATTTATGTTTTATTCTCTTGCTATTTGTAGGGGAATTGAGTTGGGCGCAAATTTCAAATGACAAACCCAAAGGGCAAGTGGTCATGATAACAACCAAAGCCTATGATGAGATTTATAATTTTGGCGAGGTTTCCGAGTTAAAACTCGGGACGAAGAAACGGTATCGTATTTCGACAAGCGAGGCAATATTATCCATGAAAGACAAATTGATTACAAAGGACGTATAGAAACGGCTTATCTTTATACAGATGAAGGTAAAATAATAAAAGAAATTACAACCACACCAAAAGCTACAGAATCTGCTGTTGTATATGACACTCTCAAATTAAAATTGTATACTTATGACGATTCCGGAAGAGTAAAAACCGAAAGTGTTTTTGAAAAAATAAATCTTTAATTTCTAAAGACAGGTATGAATATACGCCGACCGGATATAAAAAATATCAATATGAAGGAGATGGGACTCTATCAGGTGTGGCAGAAAAAAAAGGGAATGAACTATCTTATATTTCAGAAAAAAAAGGCGGCGGCAGCATAGGATATTTTGATAATGTAGGTCACATTGTCAAAATGTCGGTGTTTTTGGGAGCGTCAAATGGTGGTCTCGGCTTTTCATCATATTTTACATACAATAAATATGGTGACCTTATGTGCGTGAGTTCACATAGCGGCAGTGTTATCAAAAAACCGCAAAAGGCTATTGTTTATTCTCAACGGCCAGATGGTTCTATTGTGGCAAATTTGGAAAATCAATATTCTAAGGAACAACATAAAGACGAAAATACTTATAGATATGAGTATGACGTAAAAAGAGAATTGGACCGTGAAATATGATGATAAGGAGAAAAAAAGATATGTAAGAGAAATTGTCTATGCGAAAAAAGAAGATGATTTTGGCTCTGTAAAGCATAAAATTGAAGAAAAGTCGTCACGCATTGGACAGTGTGATATATCAAGAGAAAGTATTGAAACCCCGTCGCCTAAAAGAAGAAAAAAGAGGCCAGACAAAAGCACGAACGACAAATATTGGCAGCTTATATCGCAAAGAATAATGCTTTGGCGGAATCTCGTAGCCAGAAATACAAATTGATCGATCAGAAAGAACGGATGGACTCTTATGTGGAAGATTATCCCTTTATATATGTGAAACCGTAGTATGGAGTTGCGAAGATTTATTATCGTTATCTTCAAAACCCTCTACGGACTATATCGATGCTGTGTTTCATCCGATAGATGTATATGCGAAAAGAATTATGGATTATATTGATTTGCAGCAAACGGTCATAAGGTCGTTAATCAATAAGAATCAGAAGAAAGAAAACAAAACACTGGAGAAATCTTTGAAAAAAGCAGGCAATAGTACACAACGTATCGCTGTATTGAGTTCTTGGCTGAAAAATCAAGGGTATGATCTGTCTCAAAAAATCGTCAAAAAAGATCCTCGAAAATTAAGTTTATATAATGAATATCGAGAATACAAGAAAAAAATAGATAATGCATACAACAAGCGCAATAGTAGTTTATTCAAAGAATTTACTCATTTTGGGCGTGTTTATGTGTCAGATAGATTGGGTGGACGTTTTATCGGTAGTATTTTGATGAACCCCAACTGGATAATATCTCAACAGAACACCTGAGTAAGTGTATCGAGGTCCAAAAGTTTTTATATAAATTGTTAACGGATAATTCGTTGGAGGAAGAAAGAGAAAAACTGCTTGCGAGACTTAAAGAGAGTGTCGGATACACCCTTTATAGAGATATAAATTTTACAAGGCTCAACTGGCCCCTTTGGTTTTCGATATTTGAAGATTATTTGAGACAAAACGGTATTGTTATTTTTAATGACGAATCTGAAAATCCGACAAAAACTAAATTATAACCGCAAACAGTTTAAAGCTATTATGAATAGAGAGGAACGTGACTTTTTGAATAACCTGAAATCTTCCATAAACGATTGGAGGTATTCCTATGAATGTTACCATGAACAAGGGTATTTCTGCGTCGATATTACAATAGACGATATTGACGAATGGGGTGAGAACGCTGACGAGATTTGGGATGCTATAAGTGAAGTTTGTGATGAGTGGAATGCTGGTATTGATTCAAATAGCAACACTTACTATGTAGCTCTGAAACAATAAATGTGGTGCAGGTGTAGGAATTGAATGCAACAACCCGCCCAGCGCGTATCAACAAGGCCATTACAATACTAAAAGGGATAATTCTGAAACCGAATGCATCTAAAGGATGTAGCACATACGTTGAACGGCCTAATTTAGTGGGCGCTTCAGACCTCTTAAAATCCCCTTGACAAACATTGTCGAGGGGATTCGTTTTTTACACTTGATTTCTACTTCTTCAATGAACTTTATATAAAAAGTAGATGAAAATTTTTCTTTGCTGTTTTTGACTGTTTTTATCCTTGTTCGGTTTAGAAACGGATAAAAAGTTCGATATTAATTTGCTTTGGGCGAAAAAACTGCCGTTCCAATCTTTAATATTCGAAACTTGATTATAAAAATATCCCCTCCGTACAAGTCGGAAGGATTTAATCGCCATATATACCATAGGTTGTGCTTTGGTCGCAATAACGGAGTATTGCGTTTCCGCGCTTTCTATATCCGATAGAGGTTTGTGTGCGGGGCCGGTTTATGGCAACTGATGGTTGTTGGTTTGAACAAGGGAAGTATCAGATGTAAACATATTTTATTATCCGACCGAGAGCAGTCCCACTGACCTTGCTGAAATCCACGCATCTCAAATGGGATAGTGGATATCGGAGCTTATGAATATCAATAGACGAGGATATTCAATAAGTTTCAGAAGCTTAACCCCTTTGGTGGGGTATGCTCCACCAAAGGGGTTTGTCTACAACATTCTCATATTGTGCCTTGATGAAATACAATGTTGTAATTTTTCTGCCTGTTCCCTGAACCATCTTACAATAGGCAACCCGTCTATTTTGAGGATGAATTTTCGGCCGTTGGTCTCATCCGGGAAATCCGTGCGATCTGTATTTGAGCGACTTGCCTCTAATAAGCGTTTCGGTCTGTGCGTCATTAAATCCGATCTTGCGGCAAAATTCGTCCATACGCAGCAGTTCGCGGAAATGAGGGAACCACGCCGATGCCTTGCGGACAAGCATTTGAAAAAAGACAAATCTTTTTCGTACTGCTTTTGATATCCGCTGTTTCCGTCATGTGTCGTGCCTGCACAGCCATCAGTTCCTTGCAGTGGTCGGCCCGCAAAGTCTGCATCTGGGTTTGCAGGGTCTCTATCGTTTCATCGCGTGCTGCGACCTCTTGTTTCAATGTGTCTATCTGTTGTTGCTGCCGCTTGACTTTCGACGTGCCGATCATCGAGCCGATACCGTCGAGGATGGTCGTGCCGACCTCGGCGGCGGAGTTCTTCAGCTTCTCGGTTCTCAGCTCTCCTTTTTACCGCTTTCAGTTCCGCTTCGGCTTGTTCTTTGGCTATCCGGGTTTTCTCGGCCTCCTGCTTCTGCTTGGCGATGATGTAGTCCGTCCGTTCCAGATGTTCGCGTCCGGTCAACTCTTTCGACGTGCCGCGTTCCATGCCGAGCGCTTCGGCCAATATGGTCTGCATTTGGCTCATGTCCTGCGGCAAGAGTTTGCAGGACTTTCCCGTGTCGTGGTTCATCCAGTCCCACACGATATGGGTGTGGTAGTTCGGCTTCCATGAGGTTTCATCGCCGGGCATTTCGTAATGCCCCTCGTCGCGGTATATGAAGATTTGCAACGGCGTAATGCCCCATCGTTCCTTGCATACCTCGCAGAAATGCCGCAACTGTTCCATCGCAGTATCTTCTTTGATGACGACCACGCCCTCTTTGATCGGGGTGCTGCCACGGACTACGGTTACCTTGCCCGTCTTCTTGTTCACCCGTTTCCGGTCTTTGGTCTGCATCGCCCGGCCTGTCTTTTTCTTGACCATTGCGGCTATCTGCCTGTGCGTTCTTCAAGCGAGGTATCGCCCAGTTCAGGCGATACCCATGTCTCGTTTTTCGCCATGAGGTCGGTGCGGATGTATATCTTCTCTTTGCGGATATTGGCAAGATATTCCGCTAACCGTCTGTTATGCGCCCCCTGCTCGTAACGAGGCAGGGCTTTATGTTGATGGATGTCTTTGCCATAATTGTCGGTGTTATGGAAAGAGCGTCTGAAAGACGTTCCTTTCCTTTTGTGAAATGAAAACGATGATTACCTTTGTGCGGGGCCTTCCGCTTCTGTCGTGCGGTCGTCGTCGGCCATCGGGCCGGAGGCAGCGACCGTCCGAATGGTCGTTGCTCTGAAAGACCGCCGCGGGGAGTGCAGAGGGGGCAACCCCTTGCCGGGTCGAGGGCGGCGCCCTCGCGGGTTTTCAGGGCAAAGCCCTGAACCCTCGGAAGTGCCCACAACTACCGAAGCGCAGCCGGTAGTTATAGTTCGCTATATCAAGGCAAGCCTTGAAGTTTCCTTGCCACTCCCTCCGCTCGTCCGACGCCCCCCCGGTATCGGGCTATCGCACCTTATGCCCGTGTGGTTGCTGTTTGCGCTGCACTTGTTGGTGCTGCTTCTCTTGCAGGTATTCGTTCAGGTATTTGTGGTCGCGGTAAAAAACGGACTGGTCGATCACTTCGGACGAGGGTAAGGATTCTCCCAGTCGGGCCAACGCTTTCTGCCCTGCGTCGTCGTTGTCGAGGAGGGCATGGACGACCCTGTGGCGCGAGAAGAACGGAACAGCCTTGTGCAGATTCGTCACCGAGTTGAGCACGATGCTGTCAATCGACGGTGACGGGTTACCTTTCAGCGAGAGATAGGATAGAAAGTCGATAAATCCCTCGAACGCCATTGCCGTATCGCTGCCGTTGTCGAGTGTCGTAATATGTTTGGGCGATGAGCCGCCTTTGAACCGCTCGGAGCGGAGCTCCCACCCTCCGGCATCGTTGCGGAACCCGACGGCGAAAAAGGCGCGGCCGTTTACCTCGTAGCGAACCTCGCGGCAGAATGCCGCGGCGACCGACAGAACGATGCCGCGCGAGGCGAGATAACCGACCAATGCCGGATGACGAAGCGGAGCGTCGGAGAGGATGCGGAGCGCGGGAACGGCGGCCGGACGCAAGACCGGCGATACCCCACCGACGGCTGGACGTTCGTAAATACCTGATGAAAGAGAAGTAGACTCGGCTTGCCTTATCTCACCGCTCGAAAGGATACGGATGGCGGCGTAACGGTCGCACCGCTCCAACCGCATCACGAGGGTAAGTAATGTGCCGCCTTCACCCAGTCCGAAGTCGTACCAGAGGTTTCGCACGTAGTCCACTTTGAAACTCGGCGTGCGTTCTTCCCGCAGGGGTGAAAGATACATGCCGTAACCGTTGCGTTCGTATTTGGGCTGAATGCCCCGCCGGGCGAGAAAATCACGGATGGAAATCCGGTTGCTGTATGGTATGGCAGTCATTTTTCTGTAAGTTTGTTGAGAAAACAGTGTAAAATCCAGTGAAATAAAAAGTTGGCGTCTTACAACTCTCTTACACGGCATCCGGCGCTGTAAGACCGTAAGAACCCGTAAGACTTTGTAAGAGGATTTGTAAGAAATGTAAGATTGTGAAAATAAGAAAGCTACCTTTTTTTTCAACACTCTTACATCGCTGCATCGTTCAGCAATCCGCCGAGCTGTTCCCGCGTGACGGTATAGACACGTGCTGTCTTGCTGTCCTGCCGCTGCGTTTCGCCGTTGTAGGTAATCGTATAGCGTTGGTAGTAAGTCGGTGGTGCGGGCCGCAGCTGCCAAGTTTCGGCAAGAATCCGCCGCACGGAGGGATGGTCAACACGGATGCCGCGTATCTCCAGCATATTGACCATATCGCTCACGTCGAACCGGTACTCCGCAAGGTTTTCGGCCTCCATAATGTCGTGGATGATCGACAACATTTCGGTTTCGGTCTTGCTGCGGTTGTAGTGTACGATCCGCCGCAGCGCATCGGTGACCAGCAGCCGGGGCGCGAACCACATGCGGCTCTCTTCGTATGACGAGAGCGTACGTTGTTGTAGGTAGAAGAGCAGCCCCGGTATCTCGGCCCGCATTTTGGCCAGCAGGTGTTGGTCGTCATACGGGGCAGCGGCGGCACGCGCCGCACCCAGTAGCGGGTTTCCGCCGCCTCGATCAGGACGGGATTGCGCTCGTTGTTGGAGCAGAGGACGAACTTGCCGAAAACTCCACCTCCCGGCGGTCGCGGCCTTTCGCCTCAGCCTTGTAGCTGCGAGCGGTCGATAGGTTCTTGATTCGCTCTGAATCCTCGCGGCGGTTGAGCAGCACCTCGTCCACGCAGATCAGCAGTTTGCCCGTCCAGTCGTCGTTGAACTGCGAGCGGAAATCTTCGTTGGTATTGAAGGTAACGTTTCCGCCGAAGATCGACTTTAAGAAATTGAGGAAGGTTGTCTTTCCCGTATTGCGTTCATCCGACACCAGCAACAATACCGGCAGCCGTTGCAAGGGGCGCAGGTAGAGCAGTTGCAGATAGTCGTAGCCCAGTTCGACCTGCTCGCCGAAGATATGGGCGAGAAAATCGTGGATGTGCGGAAAGATACTATCGACGGGCTGAAAAGGAATCGGCTCGTAACGGTTCAGGAAACCGTCGATCTCCCGGCGGTAGTTCGTGTGGTCAGGAACCGTGCAGAAGCCGTCGTATTTCGGAATGCGGGCCAGATAGCTTTTCCCGTAGTCCTGACGCAAGGTCTCGACATTCCACGGGATGAGCGTCTCGACGCTCCGGCCGCTGCTCAACGGCTGCCGGACCCGCTTGTAGATGGTCGTTCCCACGCGCAGATAGGGGCTTTCTCTTTTCACTGTTTTAGCGGGCATGGCTACCTCCTTTCCTGCCAGTGCGTATCGCCTCCACGTCCTTATGCATGTAGCGTTTCCGCCCGCCGAACGGGTAGGATTTAATGTATCCTGTCTTTCCCAGCACCAAAGCGTGGAAGAGTCGATCTTCAGAAGCGCCAGCACCTCTTTGCGCGATAGAAATTCTTCTGTGGGTGTCTCTTCTGCGGTCTGTTTTATTCCTTTGGCCGCTTCCTTGAGAATCGCCTTCAAATCGTCGAGTAACAGTAACGCTGACGCTTGCCCCCGACTCCAATAAATCCCTTTAAACTCATAATCGAAATTTTTAGATTAAACTTGATTCGTTCGTTCCGTCCAATCGGAACCGGGGCAAATAAAAAGGGAGATTTTCGGAGAGCAAAAACACTCGCTATCTCCTTAAAATCTCCCTCAAATATCTTTTTGAGGGAAAATCAGCTGTCGTGTTCGGCCATATAGCCGGGAATGTCGTCGATGTTGGGAATGGTGAATTGACGTGTCTGTGGTGAATAGAGTTTGCCCTTGATGTAAGAATCCTCCAACTCGGCAAGCGGTGCGAATACGGTTTTCAGCCACGGCACGACCTCCTGTTTCGGCTGTCCGAAATAATGGGCCATGTTCCACCCGAAATGGAATAGATCGACATTTTTAAGTTTTTGTGGATGGATGGGTGCGAGTTCTGCCGGGCAGGGCTGGTTCAGGGCATAGGTGTCGATGTAGCAACTGAGCCGGGCCAGTTCGTCCGGCGTTATGTACGGGCCTACGGTTAGCTGGCTGTAGCGTTGGAACAATGCGATTTTTTCCCGCTGTTGTTCTGCCAGCCGCTTGTCGGCTTCCTGCTTGATCCGTTCGATGTCCGGGGCGGACTGTTCGGCAACAGGTTCGGCGGGTTCTGCTTCCGCTTCGCGGCGTTTCTTCCGGGCCATATGCGGCGTGAATACCCGGATGATGAAATCAGCCACGCTGGAAGATGCCGCTATAATGGTCAGATAGAATATCGCGCAAATACCCAGCACGATCAGAAAGACGAGATTCGCCGTACCCGTATCCGCACCTTTGGCCAATATCACGAACCGCGCGACCATAGACACGAGAAGCCCCGCGACAACAACTATCGCCAGCAGAATCACATAACTGTCGAACTTGCGGAAATCCATCTATTCAGGTATCAAGTGACGCCAAAATGACAAAAGGACTATTTGAAGAGCTCCGAATGGCTGCCGATCCTAAGTAACGTTATTATATCTTCTTCCTCGTCATACCATATCAATAGGAAATCTCCCTCTATATGGCATTCCATGCAGTCATTATATTCTCCTATCAGTTTATGCGCTTTCAATTCAGCCGGCAATTCTTCGTCGTTTGCAAGCAACCTTAAAACTCCAAGTAATTTTTCCAGCTTTTTAGGCTGGTTTCGATACCTTTTAAAATCCTTTTTGTATTGGGTACTTTGACGTATGATCTTCATTCCTCGCAAGATTTTATGAAGGCTTCCGTACTGCTAATATCGACCACTCCGGCATGTTTACCCGAACGCGCTTCCTTTATTGCTGTTATGGTAGTTTCATTCGGTTCGTTATAAACGCTGTCCATCAGGATACATTCCACATAATTACTGAGGCTGCGATTCGCCCGTTTCGCCTGTTCTTTCAGTCTTTCCAACAAATTTGCGTTGAGCCTGAACGCTGTTTGTTTTTTTCCATCCCCGTTTCCATTGTCGTTATCTATTGGTTTAACTTGTTTTACTTTGTTATACAAATGTAATGCCTTATTTTGATATACAAAAAATCGACATATTTTTTCATTTAAACATTGAATAAACTCACTGAAGCGGAACTACGCTGTGTTGTTATCTCATCGTGCTATTTATTTCTATTTCGATAATCCGATCATTTCTCGTTCTTTTGCTGTACAAATCCCTCGATTTCGAGGGGGTTACCGCTTCACTCTATACCTAATTGATAAGGATGTCGGGATTATCGAGAATGTTTTACCTCTAAACCTAATTTAGAGGTAAAAATTGCATCTATTCCAAGAATCGATCATCTCCTTCTTCATCTCATCGTCGATGGTTCGATAACGGGCGAACGCCTTGCTACCTTCCTTATGGCCGCTCAATGCACTTACCATGTTCGGGTCTTTAACCTTTTTTATAAATGTTTCCGATAAATGTGCGGCGAGCCATGTGCGACGATGCGATCTCGTATATCGGTTTATGCACCTCCGCGCGTGTCCGCTGGTCGGGTACGGTTACAATGCGATCCAGTCCGGCAAGCCGGAACGCTTCCCTTGATCTTGCGGTTATAATGCTGTTCCGTGGAAAAGGAAACAGACTTTCGCGCCCTTCCTCACGGTATTTGTCAATCAACGCAATAGCCGTTTTGCTCAGCGGAACGCGAACGGTTATCGGGCGATCCTCTTTCGTCTTTCTTTGGATATATTCTATCGAATCACCGATAATATTCTGGTAGGTCATTTTGAACAAATCGCTGACGCGGCATCCGATGAAGCAGTGGAAGATAAAAATATCCCGCTGTATCTCGACCTCTTTATTGACGGATAAATCGGCTTCGAACAGTTGAGTCCTCTCTTCATTGGTTATGTAGATAGGCGTTCCATAGACGATTTCGCCGATGGTGAAATGTTTGAAAGGATTGTTCGTCGTATGTCCGTTGTCGATAGCCCACAGGACGAACGCCCGGAAACGGGTAAGCATGTCGGCGACTGTATTCAATCCGCGCGGTTTGGGCATTCCTTTTGGTATTTCTTCGCCGTTTTCGTCGAGCACGGGCGGACGTTTTCGCTTCGGGGTTTTAAGCGCGACTTTCGCCGAGTAGGGATATTTCTCGTAAATTTCCGGGTGATGTAAAAATACAGCCTTTTCATCCAGCAAGAAAGTTTCGAGTTGGCGCAGTATTTCCGGGGTGAGGTTGGCAAATGAAAGGATAAATCCCCGGCTTTCTTCCGCTTTCTTGTATAACTCAAAGCGGTGCCGGCAGCGCACCAGCACCTTGAAATTTTCAGCCGGTTGTCGGACAGTTTATGTGCGGCGAGGTAAATGTCTATCACATCGAAAAAGGTCTTTTCGTACTCCTTTTTTGCTTTCGTTGGCTTATGGAACCGTTTAACGAGGCTTTGGAGATATTCGCGGGTGATGGCGGATTTGTCGGGTGCGGTGTTGATCTCCCGCTCCAGCAGGTCGGTCAAGGCTTTTAGTCGGGAACGCTTTCCCAAAAGTTGTTCCCGTTCTTCTCCCTGAATTAGCGGGATATTGATGTCGTTTTTCTTACCCCAGCGTTTGCGGTCGATCCATATTCCGGAGCCGATACGAATACGAATGTCGCGCGAAACGTAGAGCCGCAGGTTGATTTCCGATTCTCCGGCGCTGTTGGCCGTCTTGCCGATGTAGTAGTTCGTCTGTGCCATAGCCTGAATTTCTTTGTTGCAAAGGTAATATACCCTGTGGACACAAACAAGTTTCCGTGTCCGCAATTTGTCCGCATTTTTGAAAAACAGCTAAAATTGCCTCCAATTAGGTACAAACAAAGTCAATCTTTATACATTGATATGCAATCTATTATGATTTATTTTCAATCCGGCTCGGGTACTGAAAACGTCGCTTGGTCAATTGATCAGGCGACGTTTTGCTTTTGCCGGGGTGTGCATGAGGCGTGAAAAATGCCGGATGGCATTGCGGATGGGGACTTTCGTTTTCCTGCCGGCCGCATCCGGTTCGGACGGGAATCCGACTTCGCCGCCCGCCGCTTCGGCGATCGCCCGGCAGACGTGTCGGCTGCATCCATCGCCATTTCCGGGTTTTTCTTGCTCTTCCCGACACGGTATCCGGTTTCCTTTGCGGCTGTTGCGCCGTTGGTGAGCGGCATGTGCCCCGCCATGTCGTCCTTCGGTTCCGGATGGCGGCGATCCCGACTCCGTGAATAACCGTATTCTTGTTCCGCGTCGTGCGCTGTTCCCGTTTTCCTCTGTTTTGTGCGTCATGCTTCCTCCGCAAGCGCATGGCCGGACCCTCCTATGCTCCTTTCGGCTCTCGAAACTGTGCCCGGTGGTCGGGCCTTCCGCCGTTTCTGCGAATCTTTAGGTGACTTCAGGCGGTCTTTGATTTGCGGCTTCCTATCTTGCAACGCAGTTTCACTAAATTTTATTCTATGATGCACTTACCAGATTTAACCGGCATGTCCTGCCTTGCTTACATGGGGCAGGCCGTATTTGCGGGCGCGACCCGCAACAAAACCCTCCCTGATTTTATCTCCTGTTTCGCACGCCACGTCGGGGAGTGCGAACGGACGGGGCGGAACGGTTCGACCGCAAACTACCGGATGGCCTACCGTATGCTCGTCCGGTATGCGGGCGGAGGCAAGCTGCCTCCGGAACAGTTCACCGCCGAATGGCTCGAACGTTACGAGCGGTGGCTTCTGGCGCGGGGTCTCGGGACCAATTCCGTCGTATTCCACATGCGCTCCCTGCGGGCCGTTTACAACCGGGCCGTCGAACAGGGGCTTTTCCCCGCTGCGGGCAGCAATCCTTTTCGCCGCAGGCTCATCAAACAGGTGGCGACCCGCAAGCGCGCCCTGCCGCGCGAGACGCTCCGGCGGATCGGCGGTGCCGACCTCTCGGCCTTGCATCCCAAATATGCGCTGGCGCGCGATCTTTTCATGTTCAGTTTCTACACCCGGGGCATGTCGTTCGTCGACATGATCTACCTGCGCAAAAGCGATGTCCGTGACGGAGTGCTGACCTACCGGCGCAAAAAAACAGGCCAGACGCTCTCCCTGCGCGTCGAAGCGCCCCTGCAAAAAATCATCGACCGTTACGACAGCGATTCTCCCTACGTGCTGCCCGTCCTGACCGCCGACGACAGCTACCGCGCCTATCGTCAGCAGCAGCGCGAGCTGAACAAATTCATCCGTAAAATCGGCGAGCTGCTGGGAATCTCCGAGCCGCTGACCTTTTACGTGGCCCGGCACTCGTGGGCGACGCTGGCCCGCGACTGCGGCACGCCGCTGACGGTGATCAGCGCCGGCATGGGGCATACCTCCGAGCGGACGACGCGCGTCTATCTTGCGCAGCTCGACCGCAGCGTCATCGACAAAGCCAATCGGAAAATCATCAATCTGTGAAGATCGGACCGATTCAGGCGATATTCGGATCAAATGAATACAAGGAAAAAACGGTGCGGATGACGGAAACAAGGCCCATTACTGTAAATAATGTGTCTTCGGGACATAAATGATTGCTATTTAAACAATTCCCATCGTCTGCGAAGGTAAGGTTATTTCTGATTATAACCAAACATTTTACATTAAAAAAATGCAAATAATTCGATAATAATCTGATTATTCGTGTTTTGTATATCCATCTCATTTTTCGGACCGGGTTGCGGACATAAAATCCGGTTTTTGGCTCTGCATCGTGTTCAAATATGTCTTTTTTAGCTGACTGTCATTGCTTTATGTAAACAAGACCCATTATTTACAGTAATGGGACTCGGGAGAATGGTGTACCGGTTGTATTAAAACAGATTACAAGTTGACACTCTCTCTTAAGATTTTGTGGGCGGTGAAGATTCTGCTCACATTGCGCAAGGCGGCGGAAGCCGGGGTTCCTCCCATGAAAAGCTCCGAATTGCTGGCGGCTTGCGTGGCTCCGCATGCGGATACCTATATGTATCGCCGCGCCCTGCGGGAGTTGGTTGCCAAGACCGACTTTGTGACCTGCGACATCCAGTCGAGCCGGACCACCTACGAGTGGAATCCCGATGTCCGCCCGAGCCTGTACGATCTGGTCATCCGGCTGGAGGGCGGCATCCACGAGACATCGAATGCTTTCTGGTCGTACGAGAACACCTACACGATGCAGCCTTTGCACAAGGTGAACAAACGGTACGACGCGCTGACGCGCGAATATCTCTCGAGCATCTACGTCGACGAACTCGACTCCCCGGCGCTGTCCGAACGGAGCAGGGCCAAATTGCCCCATATGAATTTACAAACGACAGAACATGCGGAACAACACACTTAATTAATAACCCGAAAAATGAAACGTCTCTACATTATTGCATTGTTCGTTTTCGCGGGCGGATTTGCTTCTGCCCAGGAAAACGGGAACCGGGATGCGCAGAACCGCATCGTACGGGGGCCTTATGAAACCAATCGCTTTTTCGATAATATTTTCGTCGGAGTGGCCGGAGGTGTGAACCTTTATTTGGGTGAGAACGACTCCGAAGGAAAATTCGGGAAGCGCCTGGCTCCGGCGACGGACATCCATGTCGGCAAATGGTTCACGCCTTCGATCGGTGCGCGCGTCGGCTACGCGGGCTTGCAGGCCAAAGGCTGGACCTCTGCCGGAACGCTCTACGCCAAGAGCGCAGACGGCGGCCTGTTCCGGGAAAAATTCGGCGTGATGTACCTGCACGCCGACGCCATGTGGAACTTCTCGAACGCCGTGAGCGGCTACAAGGAGAGCCGTACGTGGAATTTCGTGCCTTTTGTCGGTGTCGGCTGGGCGCGCTCCTACGGCAACGACGCCCATGACAACGAGATCGGCTTCGATGCCGGCCTGCTGAACGTGGTGCGCCTGTGCAGCTCGCTCGACCTGACGCTCGAAGCCCGCTGCCTGCTCGTCAACCAGCGTTTCGACGGTGTGACCGGCGGCCGCACCGGCGAGGGAATGCTTTCGGTGACGGCCGGCCTGGCTTACAAGTTCAACCGCCGCGGCTTCGTGCGCGCCTCGAACGTGCAGCCGGTGGACGTTACGCCCTATCTCGACCGGATTCGGAATCTTGAGGAGAACAACACCGACCTTGCCTCGAAAAAATTCCGTCCTGAACGACGAGAACGAGAAACTGCGCAACGCGCCCGCCAAGGTCGTCGTCGAACAGAAGGTCTCCGCATCGCCCGTGGTGCTCTTCTTCAGGATCGGCAAGGCCACGCTCGACAGCAAGGAGCTGACGAACCTCGAATTCTATGTCAGGAATGCCATGAAGCTCGACAGCGACAAGACCTTCACGCTGATCGGCTCGGCCGACAAGGATACCGGCAACCGGGAGCTGAACCAGCGTCTGAGCGAGCAGCGGATGGAGTATGTCTACGACCTGTTGAAAAACAAGTACGGCGTCGCTCCGGAGCGTCTGGTCAGGAAGGCCGAGGGTGATACGAACAACCGGTTCGCCGAGCCGGAACTGAACCGCGCCGTCATTGTGGAATAATTCAGCCGAATCATATACAAACGTCACATTCAACGAAAAAAGAAGCCATGAATAAATTGTTAATGCCTTATGAGGCACCGGAGCTGTTTCTGATCTCCGTCCGCGTCGAAAAGGGGTTTGCTGTAAGCAGCGACATCGAGCCGGGAGAAGGCGGCGGTGAGCTGGGATACGACGAAACCTACTGATGAGATCGGATACCCGAAACCAACATTCAAAACAGAGAATGCACGATGAAAAAATTATTGATTATAGCGACTCTTGCCGCAGTCGGCATGGGTGCATGCAGCAAGGACGACGGCGTTTCCGCTCCGGGAGGACTTGCGGAAATATGTTCAGGTGACCATCCCCGAGAACGCGGCTTCCGGCGAAACCCGCACATCGGTTGACGGCACGACGACCTCCTGGGTCGCAGGCTACAAGGTCGCCGTATCTCTCTACAACGGTTCCACGACGGAGGTCTGCGAATTCACGGTCGACAGGACGGGCGCGACCACGACCTTCTCGGGCAGCGTGCCCGTCGGCAGCTACACGTGCGCCGCAGCCCACTATCCCTTCTGCGCCGCCACGTTCGACGCTGTAAACAAGACCTTCACGCATACGTGGGGCGATGCTTACTGCTCGACGGATCTGGCCGCCTACGACTTTATGTTCTCGACCGTGTACGAGACCCCGTTCGTGGTCGACGAGACAACGACTGTCCTGCCCATTGCGCTGACTTTCAGACCGCTGATGGCCCGTATCGGGATGAAGCTCGCTCTGGGCGCCAACGAGACCCCGAAATACGTCACCTTCACCACCGACGACAACGTGCTGCCGCCGGCCGGTACGGTCAATGCCGACGGAACTTTCTCCGCTTCGGCCCTGACCAACTCGCTCACCGTGGAGACCGACCGGAAGGAGTTCACCGTGGGCCTGCTGCCCGTCGGCGTCGCTTCGAAAATGAGCGTACATGTTACGACCACCGACGGCATGACCTATTCGGACAAATCGTTCCAGCTGGCCGGTCTGAAGCGCAATACCCACTATACGATGAATGTTCCCTGCCGAACGAAACGCTTTATGCTTACGGTTCCCGATGGCGTAAACTCGAAGTACGGTACGGGCACCTATGGGGATAACGGATTCTTCCAGGTAGAACCGCAGTATGATCCGGAAAGTATTTTTTGATGGCTGGCATTTCCTCCGCTCCGAGATCAAGAGCGACAAGGACGCTGCCGACGGTGACGTACTCAAGAACAGAAATCGTATCCAGTTGCAGGCTGTCAGCCTCGGCACCAACAGGGCGCAGAACGGTGCGTTTGTAACGCCTCCGATTCAGTGCGACGGAACCAAGACCGTGAGTGTCTTTTACGGCGGCCACCAATAAGTTAACTGTTGGCTCGGTTCAATACCGAATCGGCGTGACAAACAATGGCGCTGATATTTCGGAGAACTTCCTCCGGAGTTTTGACAATATTCAGTCGAGCCTGGAGGGAGAGTGCCCGTGGAAACACAGCGGTTCCGTATCCCGGACCCATACCTTTACGGTCACCAACGGTCAGCGGATTATGATGAAGGTTTACTCCAGCGGCGGCGGTACCCCTTGTCATTTGGAACTCGCCGACTTTACCTATACGGTCGAATAGATCTCGGCACGGCAAAATACATACGATCGGGACGGATGCAACAGCCGTCCCGATTTATATATAACCATATCCAAGTATGAAAGCAGTTTATACAAAACCGGAACTGGAGGTCTTCGCAGTTGCGGTGGAAGCCGGGTTTGCAATCTCGCAGCCCGACGGGGGTGAGTTGGGTCCGACTTCGGAGGACTATTCGGATAACGGGGATTTAACTTATTGAAAATCAAAAAATATGAAATACAGTTCTGTTTTCCGCTTGTCGCTGCTGGCGCTTCTGCTGGCGGGATGCGGGAAGGACGATGCCGGAACGACGGCATGGACCCGCCCCGAAGAACCGGCAGCGGCGGGGAACCCCGTCGTTTGCCGCCTTTCGATCGACGACGGCGACGAGTCGCCGGAGGCTGAAACCCGTACGGCATACGGCCCGCTGACGAACGGCTCCTGGCCGATCTACTGGCGCAGCGGCGATCGGGTGGAGGTCATCTCTCCGCAGACGACTCCGCAGCGGGCGACGGTCGAGGTCCGCGTCTCCGGGGCGACCGAAAGCGAGGCCGATTTGAGCGATACCGGGATGGTCTGGGGCGAAGGGCTGCACGACTTTTACGCCTTCTATCCTCCGGGGCGATCCGGGCCAATGCCGGTTCGATCGTCGTGGCGGCGGTCCCTGCCGTCCAGACTTGCAACAACGGGGAGTGCAACATGCAGTATGCCTGCATGTCGGCCTGCGCCGAGGATGTGGCCCAAGGCGAGGTGGTGTCGTTTGCATTCCGTCCGCTGATGACCACGGTAGCCGTGTCGGTGGGATTTTCCGAGACGGTCGAGGTGCAGAAACTCGTCCTTTCGAGCGCGAACGACGCCGTGGCCGGACAGTTTACCCACGACATCGCCGCCAACGTCAGCACGGTCGATCCCGACAGGCGTTCCAACGTGCTGGCGCTCCATCTGACGACGGGCGATGCGCCCTATATCCGGATCAATGCCGGCTCGAAAATCGTGGTGACGGCCTTTATGCTGCCGCAGGACATCCGCGGCCTGACGCTGACGGCCGTTACGACCCAAGGGCGGACTTACAGCTACACCACGCCGGCGACGCTCCGGGCCGACACCGCTATTCGTTCTCGGTCGGCGACATGCCGGCCCAGGCCCAACACATTGCCTCGGACCGGTCCGACTGGATGAAATACCTGCCCGATAACGCTTTCCTCTCGCAGATCTCATTCCCGGATCGCACGACGCCTGCGCGATCTACGGCTCGCATTACGAATATAAGAGCGGTATGCCGCATGAGAGATACCATTTCAAATGGCTGCTTTCCTGGTTAGGCAACACCAACACAACGAAAGTCACCAAGGCGCAGGAACTTTCCATCGAGGAGCAGCTGGCGGCGGGCGTCCGCATGTTCGACCTGCGTCCCTGCGCGTCTTCGGCTTCCGTAAAGGACCTTCCGATTCATCACGGCATCTCCGTGCTGGGCGATCCGCCCGCGGCGGTTATACGCCGGGCGCGTCCGGTCGGCAGGAGCTGTCGCCCTTCCTGCTTTCGCAGGTGCTCGACCGCTTCGTGCGTTTCCTGAGGAGCATCCGGGCGAGACGCTGCTCGTGCATATGAAATATGAGAACACCTCCACCAACGCCAATAAAAAAGAGGGTGGAACAAGAGTGTCGTGAGCTACATCAAGTCCTGTTGCAACGGCCGTATCGCCGACTTCACGCCGCGGATGACGCCCGCCGACGCCCGGGGCAAGATCCTGTTCGTCATCCGCGAAGATTATAAATCGGACAATGGCGGGGAGTATCTCGGGGCCTATCTGAACTGGACGAACGATAAGGTGGTCTTCGAGACCTCGCTCCACGGCAACACCGGCGAGGCGGCTCCGATCAAGGTCAACGACCTCTACAACATCAAGAACGGGGCTTCGGACGGCGTGAGCAAGTATGCGGCCATCGACGAGTGCATCGCCTACACCTACAATGCGACGGACGTCGCGCGCTGGTGTATGAACTACGTGAGCTGCTATGACAGAGACCATTGCAGCGTGACGGGGCTTGGCATCCTCGGGGCTTTGGGCGACTATGACTATTGCGCCAACCGCCAACAACCGCTATACGGCGGACAAGCTGAACCGGCCCGATTTCCGCGGAAACGCCGGCATCGTGCTGATGGATTTCGCGGGGCTTCGAACGCCACGATGACCTACGGCCAGACCTATTCGAACATGGCGGTTTACGGCGACGACCTGGTGGAGGCCGTCATCGGCGCCAACAACAAGTGGGACCTGCGCCGCAACGAATAGGTGGTGTCTGCCGCAAAAAAGAAGCGTCCGGTTGGCCGGGCGCTTTTTTGCGTGTGCGGCGTGTCAGCAGTCGGTGAAGAGGTTGAGCTGGTGCAGCAGCGTGAAGGCGAAGAAGCACCCGATGATCAGGCACATCACCGCGAGCAGCGCGTTGAGCACCCGCGGCGAGGGTTTCGTGGGCCGCCCGGCGTTGTCGCGGATGTATTCGCGGAAGAAGAGGTACAGCGCCGGGACGATGCTGCATGCCAGCAGGTAATCCTCCGGAATGCCGGAAGAAGTACACCTTCGAAAGTCCGATCAGCGCCCAGTGGCAGAGGAACATCGCCAGCACGATGTTGACTCTCTCCGAAAAGGCCAGCATCAGCCCGATCGTGAAGACCGCCACCGAGCAGGGCATCACCGGCGAGGTGATCATCGGGAAGGTGCGGCCCAGCAGGAGCGAGAACAGCGGGTAGACGAGCGGCATGGCGAACAGCAGCGCGGCGAACGCCTTGTGGTTGCCCGTGCGTTGCAGCGAGGCGTGCCCGACCGCCAGGTCGTAGACCCAGATGCACCCCATGATGGCCCAGAACAGCGCCAGCAGGTCGTGGTGTTCGCGCGGCTCGCAGCAGACGAGGTAATAGACCCCGGCGATCCAGAAGTTCAGGAGCGCCATGAACACCTTCATCGCGATCCGCACGGCGGGCGAGGGGCGGAAGTAGAGCAGCAGGGTCAGGACGACGGCCGCCAGCGTCAGCGCGAGCTGTGCGGGCCATGTCGCGGCGTTGTAGGAAGCGATGGTATTCCAGAAAGTCTCCATGCGGAAGGTTTATTTCACGTTTTTTCTGCGCCGCGTGAGCGAGAACGCCCGGCGGTTGAAGACGAAGATCGGCAGCGTGGCTCCGGCGGCCAGCAGGGCGATGACGCTCAACGACACGGTGGCGTTGAGGAAGAACAGCTGCATGTACTGCATGCCCTGGCCCGGGTCGTTGAGCGACTGGAGGAACATGATGAGCGAGAAGACCGTCTTGTAGGCGTAGATGCCCGGCACCATCGGCAGCAGCGCCGGGATGTAAAGCGCCGTCATCGGGCAGCGGATGGCCTTGCCCAGCCAGAGGCTTCCCGAAGCCGATGGCCGTTGCGGCGCAGAGCGACGCCGTGGCGATGTCCATGCCGGCGCAGTTCATCAGGCAGAACCGCAGGGCGTGTCCCACGGTGGCCAGCAGGGCGATGCGCGGGAAGGCGCGCATCGGGGGATCGGAGACGGCGCCGAAGCCGACGGCCGCCACGGCCGCGAAAAACCCGTCGAGAAAAATGTCCGCAGCGATCATAGCAGGCTGTTTTTAACCATTAGCAAAGTCGCCGAAAGCCCGATGGCGATGCAGATGATCAGCAGCAGGGCGTTGATCAGCCGGCTGAACCCGATCAGGATGTGGCCTTCGACGATGTCGATCACGCCGTTGATCAGCGGCACGCCCGGCACGAGGTACAGTACGCTCGTGGCGAGGGCCGTCTCCGCCGTGCAGTCGAAGCGCAGGGCCGCCGAGGCGCACAGCGAGGCCATGAAGGCCGAGATGATGAAGATCAGGAAGTGGTTGACGCCGTGCGCCTGCATCCGCTGCCGGGCGGCGAAGCCCACGAGCGTGGCGGTGAAGACGATGCCCGCGGCCGTCCAGTCGCCGCCGAAAAAAGACGGCAGAACGAGGCGTTGGCCAGTCCGACGGTCACCAGGGAGCCGGCACGAAGGGCGATCGGGTCGATGCGCGGTTTGTCTTCTACCACGCGGGTGACAGCTCCCCGTCGTCGCGGCCGGCGGATTTCGTCCAGGGATTTCGACCATCCGCCCGTGACGGCGCTGCTGGTCTGGGCCGGTGAACGCCTCTTCGGCGGGGAGCTGGGCGTGCGGTTTTTCTTCACCGTGCTGCAACCCCTCTACCTCTGGATTCTGTGGCGTCTGATCCGCCCGGCGGATGCCGGCCGCCGCGACGCCGCGCTGTTCACGGTCGTTTCGGCTTCGACGCTGATGCTCCAGCTCTACGGCTTCATCGCCGTGCCCGACGGTCCGCTGATGCTCACCGCGGCGCTGTTCCTGCTGACGTTCAAATGGTTTCACCGAAAACCGCCGCCGGGCGTGGTTGTGGATGGGTATTGCCATGGCGCTGATGGCTTACAGCAAATACCACGGCGCGCTGGTGGTTCTTTTTCGCGCTGGCCGCCAACCCGCGGCAGCTGCTGCGTCCTGCCCTGTATTCAAGCGGCGCGGTGACTGCTGCTGCTCGTGCCGCACCTCGTGTGGCAGTACGACCACGACTGGGCGTCGTTCGCCTACCACCTTTCGGGCCGCAACTCGGTCTTCAGACCCGGCTACGTCGTCGAATTCTGGCCAACGTGCTGGTGGTCTTCAACCCCTTTCTTCGTGCCGCTTTACGTGCAGGCATGGCGGAAGGTGAAGCCGCAGACGCCCGGTCGGACGGGCTCTGAAACTGCTGCCTGTGGCTTTCATCGGCTTCTTCCTGCTCGTCGCTGCGCGGGCTACGTCCAGCCCCAGTGGGTGATCGTCGCCTCGTTCGGGCTCCTCTACCTGCTGTTTGACTACGCCCGGCGCCATCCCCGCACGCGCGTTACGTGATGCGGGCGGGCGGCGTGACCATTGCGCTGGTCGCGCTGGTGCGTATCGAGATGATCTTCAATCCGCTGGGCATCCGCTTCGAGGTTCCACAACCCCGAGAGCTACGGCGCCATCGCTGCCGAGGCGACCGGGCGTCCCGTGGTCTTCCGCCACGGCTATGCCACGGCGGCCAAATACGCCTTCTATACGGGGCGGCGAAGCCTACTGCCAGCCCAACATCCGCTACCGGACCCACCAGTGGCAGTTCCGGGACGACGACTCCCGCTTCACGGGGCGCGAGGTGCTCGTCGAGTGCACGCCCGATGCCGACTCCACGCGCGACGTGCGGACCATCCGCCTGGCCAACGGCCGGACCTTCACCTGGTTCGTCGACCCCTCGTTCCATCCCGTGCGGCGGGTCGACACAGCCGTCGAGGGGTTGCTCTGAGGAGGTGGCCGCGGGCGAGGAACTGCATCTGGAACTGACGATCACGAATCCCTATCCTTATGTCATTGCGGTTGGTGAAAAGGGCTTGCAGCTGACGATGCTGTGGAAACACGGGCGTTTCCGGGTCGAGGAGTTCCCGATCGAAGCGCATTTCAAGATCCGGCGGACGACGAGCTGACCCGGGAGGTGACCTTCACCGTGCCGGAGCAGCTGACCGGGGAGACGTTCGACGTGGGCTTCGCCCTGCGCCGCGAAGGTTATACGAATTGGTTTAACGGAAAAGCTGTCCCGACGAGGTCGGCAGGAGGTTTGAATAACGATGATTGAACAGTTTCTGAAATTCTGTGCGGTCGGCGGTTCCGGGGTGTTCGTCGATTTCGGCATCACCTATCTCTGCAAGGAGTTCCTGCGGCTGAACAAATACGTGGCCAACTCGCTGGGATTCCTCTGCGCAGCGACCACGAACTATATATCCTGAACCGCATCTGGACCTTTCACAACGAGAATCCCGACATTGCGGGCAGTACCTGCGTTTCCTGGGCATTTCGCTCGTGGGGCTGGCCATCAACAACGCCACGATCTACGTGCTGCACGGCCGTTTCCGCCTGAACTTCTACCTGGCGAAGCTCTTCGCCATCGGGGTGGTTACGTTCTGGAACTTCTTTATGAACTATTTCTTTTACATTCTGACACCGCCTTGTTCGGAAAGCCCGGTGCGTCTTTTTTTGGGTGTCTGTACAACTCCTCTCCGACCCTATTGAACGCCGATGAGTTGCCGCTTTTCGGAGAGTGTCGGCGGGTGCGGATGAATGCCGTCCAGCACCTCCGCAGCCAGAGATAGATCAGCAGCCAGAGGTTGATCTGCCAGTCGTAGAAGATCTGCATGATGCCCGGCGGGCAGAGCACGTCGACGGGCATGACGACGACGATGATGAACGTCGCCCAGTAGACGATGCGGTCGACGAGGTTCAGCGCATCGCCGCGCTTCATGCTCCAGTACCAGAACTGGTAGGCGATGAGTGTGATGACGTAGGTGTGTCCCTCGCTCGAATTGCTGAACAGAATGACGTAGCCCATCAGGACGGCGAGCGCGGCCAGGCGGAAGAAGGGTTGCTTCCATTTGCGGAAGTTGGCTGCGAGTCCGGCGGCGAGCAGGGCGAGGGACGCCGATTTGCACCCACATCCGACGGGCAGCAGCCCGAGGGGGGCGCAGGTAGAAGACATTCATCCAGGTGCGGGTATCACTTGTGTTCCGGCAAGCGCCGTGATCCACTGCCCGTAGTAGTCGGGGAGTTCGGCGAAGGGCATGTTGACGGCCGGAGCGACGAGGAAGGCCGCCCGATCAGCAGGGCATAGGCGGCGTTCCGCCAGAAGTGGGGGTAGCAGAGCAGCAGCCCCAGCTGGAAGATGCCGTAAACCTTCGTGAATCCCGAAACCATGATCAGCAGCACGGCCCAGAAACCCTTGTCGCGTTCCAACAGCGAGTAGGCGAACAGGAACATGTAGCCCACGGCGACGTTGTACTGGAACGACAGCTGCGTGCAGGCCAGAATCAGGAACGTGAAGAGGAACGATTTGCACTTCTCCTCGCGGGTGAACTTTCCGGGCAGGGTGAAGATCGCCGCAAACCACAACGTGAAGTTGAAGACATTCCACACGAATCGGGGCCCCAGCCATGCGGGCAGGTAGGCGAACGGTGCGAAGAGGATGTTGAACAGGGGCCCGTAGAGAAAGTAGTCCAGATGGGGTGCGGCCTGCGACCAGTTTTCGCCGTAGGGAGCGATGTGTTGCCAGAAGAGCTTCGTGGATTCGGCGAAGATCATGAAGTTCCTGTGGCGTCCGCGGGCGACCTCCGAGAAGGTGAGGGCCAAGACGAGCAGCATCCCGAGGATATAGAGGTTCCGCGGGTTGAGGAAAAATTCAGAGATGCGATTCCAGAGGGTTCGGCCAGCCCCTCCCGGTTTGTTTGGATCGTAGTGTTTGTCATGGCTGGCGGCGGGGGTTACCGGCGTTTGCGGATTGTGCGGAACGGGAGTCCGAGAACCCCGAAGAAGGCCTCGCGGAAGATGCCTCCGGACATCTTCGAGACGCCTTCGCAACGCTCGACGAAGATGATCGAGACCTCGTGGAGCTTGAGCCCGAGTTTCCAGGCGGTGTATTTCATTTCGATCTGGAATCCGTAACCCTTCATGCGGATGGCATCGAGGTCGATGGTCTCCAGGGCGCGGGGGAGTAGCAGACGAATCCGGCCGTGGCGTCGCGCAGCGGCATCCGTGACGGTGCGCACGTATACCGACGCGAAATAGGACATCAGCAGGCGCGACATGGGCCAGTTGACGACGTTTACGCCCTTGACGTATCGAGATCCGACGACCACGTCGCAGTCGCCCTCGACGGCGGCCTGGTAGAGACGGACCAGGTCGTCGGGATTGTGCGAGAAGTCGCAGTCCATTTCGCAGATGTAGTCGAACCCGTTTCGAGGCCCCATCGGAATCCGGTGAGGTAGGCGGTGCCGAGTCCCTGTTTCCCGGCCCGTTCGAGCAGGTGGAGCGTTCCGGGAACTCCTTCTGGCGCTCCCTGACGATGGCGGCCGTACTGTCAGGCGAGCCGTCGTCGATGACGAGCATTTCGAACGGTTCGGGCAGGGGAGAAGACCTTGGAGATCATCTTCGAGATATTCTCCTTTTCGTTGTAGGTCGGGATGATAACGAGTTTGCGCATGACGAGTCGGCCGTAAAGGTTTTGAGGGACAAATATACGATTATTTTCGAAATCCGCTTTTTGCCGCTTCTATTTTGTGTTTCGGCGCAGCGAGCGGGCGAAACTTGTCGGCCGTGGAGACGCGGAGGGATTCCGTGATTTTCTGAATGGACTTGTTGAAGGTCCAGTCGTCGAGCGGACAGGCCTCCGCGAGCCAGCGGCGCATCCGCTCGGGGGAACTTCACGAAGCAGACCGAGACGGCCCATGCGACCCCCATGCGGGCGTAGTAGGCCTCGTGCCGGAACGCCTCGGAAGTGGCGGAGCAGGGCTTCGAGATGCTCTTCGTCGATGAAATTCGCGGTGGCCATGACCACGGCGAAGCGGATGTCGTATTCGGCTTCGGAGCGGAAGTAGGGCTGGATGAAACGCCACATCGCTTCGCGTTCCGCCGGGCGGAGCCGCCAGCAGAAGCAGTCGCAGAGGGCCCAGTTGTCGATCGGGGGACGAACCGCGCAACGAGTGCGAGTTTTTCGTCGATCGGACAGCGGGGCCGTGCCGATGACCATTCCTGCAGCATCCGCTCGAACCAGCGGCAGTCGTCGCGGGTAACGAACTCCCGCCAGTTGTCGTCGCGGGCGATCTGCCGGGCCAGCTCCTGCAGCTGCGGGATGCGGATGCCGAGCATCTCCCCGGCACCGGGGGATGATCCGGGCATTGAAATCGCGGTAGGCCGGGTCGGCCATTTCGCGGAGTTTTTCGAGATAGTTCATGGGTCTTCCGTTTTTTTGGAAATTTTCGTTTTTCGTGATTTTTGGGGCTTTTCCGGGCTTTTCCGGGCTTTTCCGGGCTTCTCTGCCCCTCCTCCGGAAATACGTTGGCAACCGCCCTTTGGTTTCAGGGAACCCGCTCGTTTACCGTTTCCCGAACTTCGGCGTAATCCCGATAAACACGGCGGCATTCAACCGCGGCATGGGGCGTCCGAGCACCGACTGATACTCCTCGTTGAAGAGGTTGTAGATGCAGCCCTTTGACCGAGAGCCCGAGACACCGGAATTCGAGCCTTTTCTCCAGGGCGATGTCGTTCATCAGGTAGGGGCGACGCTTCCCAGCACGCCGAGGTTGTTGTCCGACATGGTGTACCGTCGGCTGTACCACTGCCATTTGTAACTCAGCCCCACCGCCGCCAGAATGTTACGCGGGCGGTGCAGGCCGCGGACCAGATCGGAATGTAGACCAGCTGCCTGCCGACCGACTCGTCGGCCGCGGAGAACTTGTCGCCGCGGGTTGATCGAGCGGGTCCAGGCGAGGTTCCCGTTGAAGGCCAGGCACCAGCCCCCGGAGGTGAGTTTCGGCGGCGACTTTTCCTTCGACCCCGTAGCTGTGTGTACGCGGCGGATGTTGATCGGGGTGTAGACGCCCTGCTTGGCGGTTGCGATCCAGAGGATCCAGTCGTCGATGCAAGCGAGTCGAAGGCCGTGGCCGAGAGACGCAGCGAACTGCGGCTGTCTTTGAACGACGACTCGACGCCGGCATCCCAGGTCCAGCCGCGTTCGGGGTCGAGATCGGGGGTTGCCGCCCGGCTGGTAGGCTAGCGGTCGTTGAGCGTCGGGTAGCGGTAGTTGCGGGCTCCGGAGGCCTTCACCACGATGTTCCCCTTCCTGGAGAGCAGCCAGTCGACGAACAGCGCCGGAATGAGGGCGTGGTGCGGTTGCCGTAGAGTTCCCAGCGGAGGTCGGCGGCGATTCCCAGCCGCGGTGTGGGGCGCCACTTGGCCGAAGCGAAGGCCGAGCTCGAACCGCTCCTGACGGTAGAGCGTATCGGCACGGCGCCCCGAGGTGGCGTCGATGAGCGAGGTCGCCGCTGTGGACGCGGTGCTGGTGGGCGAGAGGTTGGCCGAGAACATCCACTTCTCGTTCGGGGCGTATTCGGCCTCGGCGCGGGCGAAAAAAAGGTGTGGATGCGGCTCCGGGCGTCGGTCACGGGGGGTGAAGTTCCCCTGCCCGTCGGGATCGGACTCCATCAGGTAGCGCAGGTCGTCGTAAGTATACCGGCCCGCACGCCGGTCTTGACCTCTCCGAAGAGCCGGTCCCAGGCGGCGACGGCCCGCAGCGTGCGTTCGGTCTGCGAGTTGCGCTTCTCGCGCGTGGAGTTGCGGTCCGAGGAGGCAGGGCCAGCCCGCGGTCGGTGTCGAGATACCAGGCCGCGAACGACGGCGGTCGCCCTGCCGCGAGGTGTAGTAGAGCTCCTGCAGGAGGTGCAGGTCATGAATGCGCCGTTTCGGTTGCGCTGCAGGGGGGTAGTAGTCGTCGACGATCTGCCCGTTGGCGTCGGTGACGAACTGCTTCGAATCGTAGTTGCGGTATCGGAAATCATTCTCGAAGTGCTGACCAGCACGCGGGTCGAGCTCCAGCGGTCGCCGCCGTAGGTCAGACGCAGGAACTCGTCGAAGGTCGAGAACGACCCGATTCCCTGCACGTACCGCATCGAGAATCGGGGGTTCGGGCTCCTTGGTTCCCCAGGGTGACGGCGCCGCCCAGTCCGCCTCCGGTGATTCCCACGGAGCTGGCGCCGTGGTAGATCGCGGCGTCGTCGACGAAGTAGGAGGGGATGAGCGAGAAGTCGACCTGCCCGAGCATCGGGGAGTTCATTTTCATGCCGTTCCAGGTGACCTGCGTGTGGGAGGGGCGCCGTGCCGCGGAACGAGGCGGTGGCGAGTGTTGCGCGGCCGTAGGACTTGATGAAGATGGTCGATCCGGCGCTCAGGGGGCGTCGGCCAGCGACGAGGAGATGTTTTCGCGCAGGATGGCGCTGTCGAGCACGGTGCGCTGCACGCCGATCTCCTTCATCGGGCGCACGCCGGCGATCTCGACCTGTTCGATGTCGATGGTGCGGGCCGTGGAGGCGCGCTGCGCGCGGGCGGGCCGGCACAGAGCAACGGAACGAGTATGGCGGCGATGCGCAGCAGCGTCGGACTATTCGGTTCGGGTGACGGTGCGGTAGCAGCCGACGCCGCACACCTCGGTGGAGATTTCGCCCACGTTGTTTCCGGGCCTTGCAGTTCACGCCGGTCTGTATCTTCACGAAGTCGATCTGGCGGAGGTTGGCGGGGTTTCCGTCGGCATCCACGGCATTCGAGATCTTGAAACGGTTTTCGTTCCCGCACCGTCGATCGTCGAGGCGTTGTCGACATATCCCCAGGCGAAGGAGGTCATGTCGTAGATGCCCGTCTCCCTGATCGAACAGGACGTTGTCCGGAAGCCGTGTTCCGGCGTAGGTCAGCGGCTGTCCCCAGGCCGGGACATAGCTCTGCGTGTGGAGGGAGACGCGGTCGATTGTGTCCTTTCCGCCGTAGTTGTCGGTCCAGATGACGGTGCCGTCCGGCTGTTCGACGTAGGTCGCCTCGTATCCGAAGACGGCGTTGGCGTACTCGCTGCCTTTTGAGTTCGTACCAGGTTTCGCCGAGGTGCGATCCGTCGCCGTCGGCATCCTGCGCCCCAGACGATTCCTGGTTCGGAGGAGCCGTTGAAGGAGTTTCCGGTGACGTAAGAGGTCGTAGTCGCCCGTATTGGGGACGGGGGGGTGTCGAATCCGGAGGACGATGTACCCGCCCCAGCCTCGAGGAGACGTACCCGTAGGAGGCGGTTTCGGCTCCGGCGTCGGGCTCTCCGCCCATTTTGAGCCGGGCCTGCAATGCATAGGCGACGGCCTCCGCGGAGGGTGGTGATCGGGTGTGTCGGCGGGAATCCGGCCTGGGGTTGTTGATGAACTGCCCGGGGGCGGGGGTGTATTCGAGGACGCGTTGAGGCGGCCTCCTCAATGCGCAGGTGGTGATCGTCTCGCTCGAATTGCAGGCCGTAGCCAGGAGCAGAATCAGGACGTATTTTTTCATGGAGTCTGTTGTTTTGTCGTTTGAAACAGAAGGAGCCGGGGGATGATCCCCACACGGAGCGTATCGACGGCCTGGCCGTCGGGCGAGAACCGGTAGACGGCGGCGTGCTGACGACAGTCGATGGCGTCGGCGACATAGAGTTCCGCCGTGTCGGGTCGACCCCCAGGCCGTAGTAGAGGGTCCCGGCGTAGGGGAGGAAGGGCGTTGCGGGAAGCGACTCCGCATCGGCCTCGATGCGCCAGACGTCGCGGGCGATAAAGTAGATGCGGTTGTTACGCGCATCGAACGTGAGTTTTGACGGGGTCTGTCGGCCGGGAGTTCGGAAGCGCCGTTCGATTTCGAGTGTTGCAGGGGTCGATGCGCCACAGCGCCGGGGCTTCGCCGTCGCGGCCGTCGGTGGCGGTCCAGAGTTTTCCGTTGCCGTCGAGCAGCAGCGAGTTGGGCTGCCAGCCCACGGTGAGCGAATCGGCCAGCCGTTCGGTTCGGGTATCGACGACGAGGATCTTGTTGTCATAGGACCAGCAGTTGACGAAGACCGCTCCCCGACCTGCACCATCTGCTCGGTGGAGCGGTGCCCGTTCATGTCGATGCGCGAGCGGATTCGGTTGGTGCGGATGTCGACGACGGAGATGCGCGGGTCGTAGAGGGTCGGTGACGTAGGCGGTCTGCCCGTCGACGAAGTGGATGTAGCGGGGCGACACGACCTCCTCGATGAGCCCGGTGCGGAACGTGGCGGGGTCGATGACGTAGATCACGCCCGAATTGTTGACCACGACGTATCCTTTTCCGTCGTGGAGGACCATCGACTGGGCGACGTCGCCGAGTTTCATGCCGTTTGCGCGGAGGAAAATGTCGTTTTCGACCTCGCGGGTTTTCGGGGTCGTAGTAGGAGAGCGAGGCGTTGTCCCACATGAAATTCCCCTCGCAAGTGATGAAGAGGCCGCGCCCGGAGCGGCTGAAAGCCTTCGGGCTGGGGTCCGTACTCCATGCAGGCCCCGGCGAGGAGCGCGAGGCTCCAGAGTATGCTATCGCATCGAGCGTTTCATCGGGTCATGAACCGTTTTTTGGGTCACAGCCCGGATTCCGTGCGGGAGAGCAGCATGTCGAGAGGCGTTTGGACCGCGGACCCCATTCTCCGCAGGGTTTTCGGGCAGACAGGCGACGGCAGGTCTTCTGACTCGTTACCGTTCGGCGCCTTCCGTCCCGTGGCGGGGACAGTGGCCAAAGTGCCGGAACGCGGCATGTAACTCACAGCAGCGGGAACTGTTGCCGATTCTCACGGCATTCCCTTAATCCGGGGCATCCGTCCGTCGTTCGGAACCGTTAGCGCGACAAAGTACGCTTTTCCGCGTAACACCATAAGGTTTCGGGCAAAAAGGTTATCTTTGTAAAAAAATAGCCGGATGATGCCACTTTCCGTATATCGGGTGACGGGTATTCCGAGGCGTTGCTGCGTTCGTTGGGCGTTGCTGCCGCAGTTGTCGCCGCGGCTGGGGACTTTTGCGGAGGCGCGGCTGCGGGCGTGCTCGCGCACCCCGCGACGGCGCTGTTCGTTGCCGAGGCGGAGGGACGGATCGTGGGAATGCTGACGCTGGCGTGGTACGACGCGCCGTCGGCCGCAAGGCGTGGATCGAGGGATGTGGTGGTCGATGCGGCAGTGCAGGGGCCTCCGGTCTCGGGAGGCTTTGGTGCGTGCGGCGCAGCGTGCGGCGGCGGCCGAGGGCGTGGAGCGGGTGCAGCTCACCTCGAACCCTTCGCGCAGGGCGGCCCGGGCCCTCTACCGGAAATGTGGATTCAACGAAGCCCGGAAACCACGGTTTTCGTTTATAAAACGGATACGAATGAAAAAGTTCACGTGAAGATTCTGGCCACGATCATGGTGATTCTGGCGATCGCAACTGATTGTGCCGATGGCCTTTCGGGGCAAGATTGCCGACATTGTGAAGCGGGAGGCGAACGCGATGCTGGTTGCAAAACTGACTTCGAGAAACTCGACATCAGCCTGTTGCGCCATTTCGAATGCCTCGGTCGACCTGAAAGGGTCTGACGCTCGTGGGTGTGGACCGCTTCGAAGGCGATACGATTGTTGCGGCACGCCGCATTTCGGTGGTCGTGAACCTGATGTCGTTGTTCGGCGACAGCGGCTTCGAGGTGACGAAGCTGATCCCGGACCCGGCGCTCCATGCCCCGCAAGCTGGCCGACGGGGGCCGTGAACTGACGTGATGAAGCCTTCGGATGAGGAGGCTCCGGAAACGGACCCGGCGGCGGAAGCCGAAGCGGCGGAGGGTTCCTCGTCGTTCCGGCTTTCGGTCCGGGATTCCGCATTTCGGGCGCGGTGATTCGCTACGAAGATGACTCGACCCGGATGCGCTTCTCGACGGATCCGCTGACGCTGCGCCTGCGGGCGACCTCTCGGCCGACCGCACGAACCTCGACCTGCGGCTGAAAACCGAGCGGACGAACTTCGTGTCGGGCGGGATTCCGCTGTTGAGCGATGCCGAGGCGGAGCTCGTGGCGACGATCGACGCCGATCTGGCGAACCGGCGCTTCACCTTCTCGGACAATACGTTCCGGCTGAATGCCATCCAGGTGGGGCTCGACGGCTGGGTCGAGATGAAGGGGATGACGTCGTGGCGATGGATATCAAGGCCGGCTGCGACGAGGTGCAGTTCAAGGATGTGCTGTCGCTCGTTCCGGCCTTCTATACGCGGGAGTTCAAGAACCTGACGGCGGGTGGCGAACTGGCGCTGTCGCTGTGGGCGCGCGGCGAGATGCGCGGTTCGGAGCTTCCGGCCTTCGAGTTGAAGAGCGAGGTCCGCAACGGCAGTTTCAGTATTCGTCGCTTCCGAAGGCGGTGACGGACATCAACCTGGCGGCGCGGATCGCCAATCCGGGCGGGGTGATGGACCGCACGGAGGTCAGCTTTCGAAATTCAGGGCTTCAGATGGCCGGGAACAAGGTTTCGGCGACCTTCTATGCCACGAATCTGGCCAGTGACCCCACCTTCCGGACGGGGAGTCGACGGGCGGCTCGATCTGAGCTTCCGTGAAGGAGGGTCTATCCGCTGAAGGAAGTCAGGGCTGGCGGGCTGCATTACGGCGGACGTACAGTTCTCGGGGGCGGATGTCCGACATCGAGAAGAAGGAACCGCTACAAGAGACTCGGCGCCAAAGGGTACGTTCGTGCTCGAAGGCCCTGGACCTGACGCTCGAAAACCTTCCGCCGGTCCATATCCGGCGTGCTGCGGCGACGATCACGCCGGCGGAGATGACCCTCGGGGAGTTCGGTCTGACGGTCAGGGAGAGCGACCTTCGGCCAACGGTCAGTTGAACGTTACCTGGGTTACCTGCTGCGCCAGGAGACGCTTTCGGGACGCCTTTACGTGAAGTCCGAACTGCTGGACCTGAACAGAAATCATGTCGTCGCTCTCCGAGGGCGGGGAGACAGCGGCCAGCGGAGGAGCCTGCGGGGAGTCTTCCGACGCGGGGCTGCAATCCGGAGATTCCGCGCAATCTGAACGTACAGGTTGCAGAAGGTTCTCTTCGAAAAAATGACCTTCGACAACATCCGGGGGAGATGCGCATGGCCGACGGTATGCTGTCGCTCAACGGGCTCTCGCTGGGGCCTTCGGCGGCAAGGCTACGGCTTCGGGCAGCTACTCGACGGGCCGCGGATCCCGCATCCGTCGCTGAAACTCGATGCCGACTTTGCAAACGCCTCGTTCCGGCAGACCTTCGAGCAGTTGGAGATGGTGCAGCAACTGGTCCCGATCTTCGCCAAGACGGGCGGCGACTATTCGTTGTCGTTGCATCTGCAGACGTCGCTCGACGCGCAGATGTCGCCCGACCTCAAGACGCTCTCCGCATCGGGTGAAATCCGCTCGGAGAACATCGACATCAGAATATTGCGGCATTCGATGCCCTGGCTGATGCGCTGGGCAACGACCGCCTGCGCAAGATTGAGGCCAAGAATGTGGCGATCCGCTTTGCCATCCGGGAGGGGCGGATTACGACCGAGCCCTTCGATCTGAAAATCGGCGACGTCGGGGTCAACCTTTCGGGTTCGACGGGTCTCGACCAGACGATCGACTACCAGGCGAAGGTGGCCATTCCGGGCGGCGGCGTCCTTGCAGACGGTCGGCGTGAACATCGGCGGGACGTTCACCTCGCCGAAGATCACGCTCGGGGTGAAGGAGGGGCGGTCGAGGAGGCCGTGACCAACGTGGTCAACGAGCAGCTCCAGAAACTTACGGGCAGCGAATCGCTCTCGGAGGAGATTGCCAAACAGGCCGACAACATCCGCGCGGAGGCCCGGAATGCGGGTCAGAAACTCGTCGAGGCGGCCCAAACGCAGCGGGACAAACTCGTGGAGGAGGCCGCGAAGAAGGGAACGCTGGCGAAACTGGCGGGCGCAGAAGGCCGGGGACAAACTGGTCGAGGAGGCCGAGAAACAGGCTGCAAACCTCGAAGCCGAGGCCGAGCGCCAGATCGGGAAACTCACTGCTCAAAAGGAATAACCGATGCTGAAAATCTTTGCCGTCCTTGCGGGCGGTATCCTGACGGGGCGCCTGCTGCTTGGCCGGCGCCTCTCGTTTCCCAGCCGCTCATCACGGTGATCATTTGGGCGCTGCTGTTTCTGCTGGGACTGGAGGCCGGCTCCGACCCTGCGGTGGTCGGGGACTGGCGACATTGGGGCTCCGGCCTTCGGGCTCTTCGCCTTTTCGGTGGCGGGGAGTATCCTTGCGGCGTGGGGGCTGTGGCGGTGGATCGACCGGCGGAAGGCTGCTGCCGGGTTGGCGATGCGGCCTCGGGCCTGCGCCCGGGGTCTCGGGGCCCCCGGGGAGACCGGTGCGGCGGAACGGAGACCTCGACCTGGGAAAGCCCTGAAGGGGAGCTGACGATCGTCGCCTTTTTCGTGGCGGGATGTGCCGTCGGCGTCTGGGCCGAACCCGATCTGAAGGGCTCGGCGGTCAGCACATGGGTCCTGTATGCGCTGATGTTCTGCGTGGGCATGACGCTGGGCAACGACCGCACGCTGGTCGAGCGGATCCGCCAGCTCGACAAACGTCGTCTGGCGCTGCTTCCGGTAGCGACGGCCGTCGGAACGCTCGGCGGGGCTTTGTTGGCGGCGCGCCGCTGTTCGGTGCGGATTCGGGCGGTAACCTCCGCGGCCGATTCGCTGGCTGTCGGGGCGGGTTTCGGCTACTATTCGCTGTCGAGCATCTTCATCGCCGATCTGCGGGGCGCCGAACTGGCGACCGTGGCGTTGCTGTGCAACATCCTGCGGGAGCTCTTCACGCTGCTGGCGGCGCCGCTGGTTGCGCGGTGTTTCGGGCCGCTGGCGGCGGTTTCGATCGGCGGGCGACGACCTCGACACGACACTCCCGATCATCACACGCGCGGCGGGACGCCCCTACGTCGTGGTGTCGATCTTCCACGGCTGTGCGCTGGATTTCAGCGTGCCTCTCTCGTGACGCTCTTCTGTTCGCTCTGACGGCTCCCGAAGGCGGGAAAGCGGCAGGACCGGGATTCGGCCCTATCGCTTGATGGTGGTCTGCAACGCCTCGACATACTCCGCGAAGGCGTCGCGCCCGGCGTCGGTGATGCGGCAGACGGTGCAGGGCATCTTGCCGCGAAAGGTCTTCTCCACGTCGATGTATCCCGCCTTGGCCAGTTTGTCGAGCTGCACGGGAGATTCCCGGCCGTGGCGCCGGTCTGCTGGCGGAGGAAGACGAAGTCGGCACTCGACCCCGAGGAGGACCGACATGACGGCAAGCCTCAGTTCCGAGTGCAACAGGGGATTCAGTTCCTTGAACATGACGCTATTTTTCGTGACGGGTCCGGTAGTTGATGATGTGGCGGGGATGACCATCATCACGACGAAGATCGCGGCAAAGATCAGGATCTCGTTGTTGAGCATGCGGCTGTCGATCAGCCCCGGGGTCGGGCAGCTGTTTGAGATAGTAGTCCCAGAGAGCGATGGCGGCCGTTCCGACCATGCCGAGAAACCCGGCCACGGTGTAGATCTTCGAACGGACGATCAACCCAGTTGCCGCGGATCCGATCGACATGACGAGGGTGATCAGGGCGAAGAGGCTCGGGCGGTAGCTCAGGCCGTGGAACAGGCAGAGGGTAAAGACCGGGATGAGCGACAGCGTGCAGACCAGCCACAGCGCCGAGACGATGCGGTCGATCTCGGTGCGAGCGCTCCGTGCTCTTCTTTTCGGGGAAGAGGCGCATCAGCACGAACCCAGAATGGGGATCAGAAACCAGGTGAGGCTCCACATCGGGTCGGCGCCTGCGAGGTTGAAACGCGTAATTGAGCAGCGAGATGATGACGGTCGTGTAGCCCCAGATAAGGTAAGGGGCGTCCCGGTGGCGTTCGAGCCGTCGGCGGGTGTTGCGGATCATGCGCGTGATGAGTTCGATGCTCTCCTGCGCGTCGAGTTTTTCTCTTCCATGTCGACTGTTTTTGAGGGTTTTCGGATTGTGTCTCAGGGTTGCAGTGGGCCGGTCGTGAAGAATCACCGGCGGGCTTTTTTGTCCGGCATCCGCGGCGGTGCCGGTTCCGGGTGTTACGTCGTCGGAGTCGAAGAGGTAGAAGACCAGCGAGAGAGAGCAGCTGCAGTCCCCATCCGCCGATGACCCACAGCACCCACCAGTAGTGGGGCGAGGTCAGCCAGTTGACGACGGCCAGAAAGGCGCACGTCACGGCCCAGACGATGACCTGCCGGGCAAATCCCCGGCAAAACGGCGGCGTTTGGCAACTGCTTCGGCAGCGGCATTCTCTTCTGAAAGACTGGGGTACCCCTTGCCGAGGGGTTTCATGTGGTCGGTAGCTTCCATCTTTTTGCTTTTAGAGTGTGGTTTTCGATCTTGTATCCGTGGCCTCGGGTGAATCTTTGATGCAAATATAAAGTAGTTTATTTTATAAACCAAATTTTCGGCGGAAAATTGACCGAACAGGGGTATTTGTGTTGAATTTTGTGAAATTTTCAAATAGATCGTCAGTTTTCTTGAAAAGTGAAGTACTTTTCGTTATTTTGTGTGACAAAACCAACAAACACGATTGTGCCTATGAGGAAATAGCCTGATTAAAAGGGACATATCGATAAAAAGCGTTAACTTGTATTCTTGTTTCTGAAAAAATCGCCAAATCAAAAAACTCCCAGAGTAAAAGTTTGATGCTCACGTTGTTTTCCAACGTGGGCTTTTACTATTTGGAGTAGGTGTTTGGCGATACCGGAAACGAATAAAGTTAAAGGTCCGCGTTTTTATTGTCCGGATCCCGAAAAAACGGAAAAACTGTAACGGACCGTTGATAATAAATGGAAAACCTTATTGTAAAAAAGAATGAAACGTATTGTTTCAGTGGGGCATTGCCTTTGTTTCCCTGTTTTTGTTTTCAAGTTGCTCGACGTTGAGCAGAACCAGCGCCTCCCGCGCCGTTTGCCTATACGGAAGCGTGCATCCATGAGATCCGCCGACCTCGATTTCAACACGTCCGACAAGATTGAGAGGGCACGGTTCATGTCGGATACCTGCTCGGTGTAAAGGTAAGCGGCGACGTGAATATGCCGAGGAGCTTGAGCACCAACAACAGCAACCATTTTGCTGCGGGCAAGCGCGCATTCGCTCCATGGCCATGGCCAAAGCATTGAGGATCGACTATGATATGATTATCAATCCGCAGTATGAAACCCGGCGCAACCGGGATTCTGTTCGGCTTATGGACTCGTTATACCGTGACGGTGAAGGGTTACGGAGCGAAGGTCAACAGACTCATCAAAACCGACGAGCCGTCCGACAGGCAGGATATCCCCTTGACGAGAGACTGATCCCGGACTTTGAACTGCGAAAATCCGATAACTTGAAATACAGTTATCGGACTTTTTGTTTCAGGATGGTTCGTTGCAATAGCAGCTTCTGTAACGCCCCCCTTGGTGGGTGCGGATGCGGCTTCCGACCCCTTCGCTACGCCGATCCGATATCCTTCTGCCAGCAGCGGCTCCTCACTCGTGACGCTGGATGTAGCGGATGATGAACGTGCACTCCGAATGATCCGCACACCCTGCTCGCGGGAGGTGGCTTCGAGCGTCGATTCGACCAGTTCGCGGCCGACTTCCCTGCCCCTCGAACTGCGGGGGTACGATCGTGGGGTCAGCCGGTAGCGGCCGTTGGCTGCGGGTTCGTATTCGACATAGGCGACCCCTGCCGTCGAGCCGGAACTCGTAGCGGTGTCGCTCTTCGTTGTGGATGAGAATGGCGTTTTTCCATCTTTTTTTGGGTTTTGAATCGCTGCGGAACGTTTCAAATTCGGTTCAGTCGTATTTTTTGTCACCTGTGGATGACGTGCGCATATCCGATATTTTGACCGAGTGGTACGCACGCGAGGGACGCGACCGTGGCGCTGTACCCGCGATCCCTACCGCATCTGGCTCTCGGAGGTGATCTCCAGCGGCACCCGCGTGGCGCAGGGGCTGGCTCTACTACGAACGCTTCACGGCGCGTTTTCCCGACATCGCCTCGCTGGCCGCGGCCTCTCCGAGGACGAGGTGCTGCGCCTCTGGCAGGGCGTCTGGCTACTACAGCCGCTCCAAACCAGCGGGCTGCGGCCTGCGAGAGGTCATGGAGCGCTTCGGCGGGAGTTTCCCCGGACGCTGGAGACGGTGCGCACGCTGCGCGGCGTGGGCGACTATACCGCGGCGGCGATCTGCTCGATCGCCTTCGATACACCGTGTGCCGTCGTCGATGGCAACGTCTACCGGGCTTCTGTCGCGCTCGACCTCGACCTGCGATCGATTCCACGCCGGGGCGCCGCGCCTTGCCGAACTGGCCCGGGTGCGGAACTCGATCCCGGCCGCCCGGGGCTTTACCAAACTGCAGGCGATCATGGATTTCGGGGCCTTGCAATGCACCCCCCGTGTCGCCCCGCTGCGAGGTATGCCCGCTGGAGCGGTGCCTGGCCCTGGCGGCCGGGAGGCGTTCTGCCGAGCGCCCTGTCAGAGCAGGGCCGGACCCGGAGTGCGCGACCGCTGGTTCCACTACCTGCACGTCACTTCGGGCGACCGGACGCTGCTGCCGCCGCCGCGAGCTAGCGCGACATCTGGCGAGGGTCTCTCGAATTCCCTGCTGCTGGAGACGCGCACGCGGCGGCCGCGCTTTTCGGAACTTGTCGGCGATTCGGCAGTCTTACTGAATCCCGGCGCTGGGCCGCGCCGTGGCACCTGTTGCGCTGCACGCCGCCCGATGCACCAGCTTCACCCACCGGCGTCTCGCGCCTGCATCTGCGGGATCAGAAACCCCGACGACCTGCGGCGTGCCGCCGCAATCGCCGTCCGGACTCCTCGACACTCGGCGACTACGCCGTGCCGCGGCACTGCTCTGAACGCTACACCTCGCCGGAGGCTATATAAGGTAGGCGATGTAGGTGGCGTAGATCACCAGAAACAATGCTTCCCAGCGGTCGACGGCCCGGCGGCGGAAGGTGAAGGCCGTCAGGAAGAGCACCGAACCTCAGCAGCACGACGCAGACGACTGCGCGATTCCGCCCGTGGTCAGCGCGGGTGGATCGAGGCGCTCAGTCCGAGAATCAGGAGGAGTCCATTTTGCGATCGGTGCGGCTTTATTCGGAGCAGGAGAGGCTGACGGGCCATCAGGGGCCATGCCGGCGACCACGCCGTGAGATCGAGAGGTGTGTGCTTCGCCGTATTCGCGGGCGGCGGGGAGGAGTTCGTCGATGGAGATGAAGACACATGATTCCGGCCACTCCGGCGAGTGATGCATCCCATGAGCGTTGCGGACATGAAGCATCAAACGCACGGTAGGACAGCAGGGCGCCGACGGTTCGGCCAGCGAGAGGAGCGCGAGAGCCGGAAAGCTGGCGCGGTCTCCCGTGGCGTAGTAGATGGGGATCGAGACCTTGGCGATGCCTTCGAGGAATGTTGTGGATGGCGATGGCCACGGCGATGGCGACGCCGAGGTGATGTTGTCGACGAGCCGAGGTGAAGGTGGCGATGCCTCTCGGGGAAGTTGTGGATGCCGATGGCGAGGGCCGTGGCAGCCCCATGCGCATGAGTTTCTGGATTGCGGGCTTTGTGGTCCATTCCTCCCTCGACGCTGGCCTGTGGGGTTTTCGACCGAGGGGACGAGGCGGTCGATGATGCCGATGAGGAGGATCCCGGCGAAGAAATCCTCAGGACGACCGAAATCCCTCCGAGCCGCGACCCCATTCGCGGTGAGGGCGACATGCCTGCTGGAAGAGCTCGACGAACGAGACAGATCATCACGCCGCCGGAGAGTCCGAGCGAGAAGGAGCAGACGCTTGCTTGGTTCGTTTGGCGAGGAAGGCGATGGCGCTTCCGATTCCGGTTGCGAGACCGGCCCGAGGGTCAGCAGCAGGGGTGCGAGTATGTTGTATTTTTCCATAGGGTGTCGAACTGCGGTTGTCGCGGGCAAAGATAGTACACAAAACGGAAGAAGCCAACCGTGGAATCGGTATTTTGTCCGAAAAAGGGGTTTTCGGGGGAGGGGAGGGAAACGAGGGCCGCCGATGCTTTTCCGAACGGGGTCCGGAGGGGCTTGGGGCTCCTGTGCCGGCGGCGTTGACGGAATGTTGAAAAAAAATGAAAAGGTTTGCAGGGGCGGCGAAAACCCTATATTTGCACACAATTACAGCGCACCGAATCCCATGAATCGTAAACCCAACATACCAACGGCACAGAA